>Ga0210014_1000149_pt1 | contig 62073 bp, 57 predicted proteins | sample CryGeymeta201519_FD_183983 | JGI IMG/M metagenome (GOLD analysis project Ga0210014, IMG submission 183983) | Groundwater microbial communities from Crystal Geyser aquifers in Utah, USA - Crystal Geyser metaG 2015-19 (SPAdes) (version 2) | ecosystem: Environmental > Aquatic > Deep subsurface >...
ACGCTCCGGTGGTGTCCCGATATTCTAACATGGAAAATGGCATTATTGCCCAGCAAGAACCTAATAACACCCTTGAATTTACCATCAATTGGGCAAGTTATCATCTTGAAATCTTGCAATGGGAAAACGATGTCCCGGCCCCATCCGGTACCTTAGGAAGGATTGTGATTACCGATCTTTTTAACTATAGCATGCCCCTTATTCGATACGATACCGGTGATATTGGAGCCATTGATTTTGAGGTATCCCCCCCCGTTCTCAAACAGGTTGAAGGCCGTAAAAATGACGTGATATTTAATACCAATGGGGAGCCTATTTCTTCGTTTATCATGATTAACAACTATTTATATGAAGGCATTAAACAAAGTCAACTCATTCAAGAAGGCAAAACAGACTACCTATTAAAACTACAGGTATCGGACAACTTCCATCAAGAACAAGACTTTATTGCTTTATACCAAGGGTTTTTAGGCAAAGATGCCAACATAAAAGTACAATATGTAGATGCGCTTCCTTTACTATCCTCAGGAAAAAGAAAAACCACGATCAACAACTACCTGCCCTAAACGTCTTTCCTCATTAGAATGAAATTGTTATAATCACACATCGATAATTGTTGTTGGTTATTGGTTGTTGGTTGTTGGTTGTTGGTTGATAGTTGTTGGTTGTTGGTTTTTGGTCTTGTCCATTGTTCATTGCACACATTGTTAATTGTAAATTGTCCATTGTCCATTGTTAATTGTTAATTGTCAATTGTCCATTGTTAATTGTTGTTGGTTGTTGGTTGATGGTCTATTATAATTGTTCATTGCACACATTGTTAATTGTAAATTGTCAATTGTCCATTGTCCATTGTTAATTGTTAATTGTCAATTGTCCATTGTTAATTGTTAATTGTTAATTGTCAATTGTCCATTGTCAATTGTTCCATTAATTCATTGAATCATTGTTAATTATTAAACATCCATTCCCCTCAACGATAAAACAATATAATAAAACGGTTTTAATGTTGGAAAAAGAAATATTTTTAAAGATATTCCTATATTTGGTCGAATTGTTAATAGAAGCAACACGAAAATAACCTACAAGTTTTGTACAAAAAGATAATTAAGCGCCTATTAGATTTCATGTTAGCCTTTTTTGGACTTATTTTAACATTACCTATAAGCATAAGTATAGCAATCATATTACTGCTCTCCAATAGAGGCACTCCCTTTTTTTTTCAAAGACGCCCAGGTAAAGATGAAAAAATATTTAGAATAGTCAAGTTTAAAACCATGAATGATCATAAAGATATCCATGGAAAACTCCTCCCAGACAAAGAAAGATTAACGGCTATTGGAAAATTTGTTAGAAAATACTCTTTAGATGAACTACCACAATTAATCAATGTTTTAATTGGCGATATGGCTTTAATAGGACCACGCCCACTCATCGTTGAATATTTAACCGTTTACAATGAAAATCAAAAAAAAAGACACCTTGTACGGCCTGGAATTACTGGATGGGCACAAGTAAATGGCAGAAACTCTATCAGTTGGAAAAAAAAATTTGAATTAGATGTTTGGTATGTTGAACATCTTAGTTTTTTGTTAGACTTAAAAATATTTGGGATGACCATCCTTAAAGTGTTACAAAAAAAAGATGTGAATTTGTCAAACGACTTAACCTCTGAATATTTTAATGGAACAAATTAATTAAATTAATGAAGAAAGATTTAAAAGTAATTGGCCTAACCAAAAGAATGTTACGAGATGGCATTAACCAACACAACTATTGGAGTGAAGAACATCCGCCATTTCCAAAAAGTAAGGCACTTTGGTTGCTAACAAATCCTAGAATTTTAGAAGACGATTACTGCTGTGTTATTACCCTTGAGGATACAAAATTGATATCCTTTATTTACATGATTCCCGATGTTTTAAACGTTCCAGATAAAATAAAAACAAAAGTGTATTGGATGATATCATGGTGGGTACATCCAGAATATAAAAATACCGTTTTAGGAACTTATACCTTTTATGAAGCATTAAAACTTGCAGACAATAAAATAATTATAAAGTTTTATGCTGAGCATATAGCAGATTTTTATGCCAAACAGCCCTTTACCGTTATAGCATCCAGATTAAGATATACTATTTTTTTTAGTGCAGACCCGTCCATGCTCATAGGTAAATTTAAATTTTTAAAACCCTTTCGAATCTTACTCAATACCATTGATTTTGGAGTGGCCGCCATCATAAAAAAGATGAATTACAATAAACTAAAAAACAATACAAAAACACTTAAATACCATTACTTAAATGAACTAGATGATGAAACTTGGAACTTTATTGAACCCCTATGTGCAAACGATTTAATTTTAAAAACTAAAGCCTATGTAAATTGGCATATTGATAATAAACAATACACGCAATTGGTAGTGCCTTCGAAACATAAATACCATGCACTAGAAACCGGTGAAAGCTATAACATTTACAACCACAGCTTAAAAATAATTAAAGACGATAAAACAATTGGATTTATATCCTACATTATTAATTTCAATGAATGCAATGTAAAATATTTTTTAGTAGAAAAAGAAGTCCATTATAACACTTGTGTCGATGCATTAATTGAAAATTTTATTTCCAAAAAGGCTAAATTTATTTTTACGGATGATCCTAAATTAGCTGAAACGATATTAAAACGATTTCAAACCGTTTTTACATACAAGTCAGAAAAAAAAGGATTGGCTCATAATAGCCTAAACTTAACTCCAGACATAGTCAATCTCTTAAATAGCGATGGCCATTTTTACTAATAATTTGAGGAACTATAATTATGAGATTTATAAAAAACATACAAAAGTCTATAGAAACCCTTAGGCAGCATCCAGCACTATGCATTCAAAACAACTATTTTACCTATCAGGATTTTGAAACGCAAATTAAAAAAATTAGACAGGCCATAATTAATACTACAGATGCCTCAAATAAATTAATAGGATTAATTACAAATGACGATTTACAAACGTATGCTAGCATCATAGCCCTTTGGTTGGAAGGTAAAGCCTATGTACCGGTTAATCCCGAAACACCATTGGATAGAAACATTCAAATTTTTGAACTCACCAACATTTCAATAGTACTAGATTCATCCAAAACTAGCATATACAAAGAGTTTCAAGTAATAAACACCAGCAACTTAACAGAACAACACCCTAATTTGACGCCAAGTAATTGTAATGGCCAGGATTTAGCGTATATCCTATTTACATCCGGTTCTACAGGCGTTCCTAAAGGCGTCCCAATCACATTTAACAATGTGCAGGCCTTGGTGGATGCTATTGATGCAGAACCCACCTTTAACCTTATGCACACCGATAAATGCTTGCAAATGTTTGAGTTAACCTTCGATTTTTCGGTGGTTACTTACTTGTTTCCCATACTATCGGGTGCGTGCATGTACACCATTCCCAAAGGGGCTATTAAATATTTTTATATCTTTAAACTTATTAAAGAAAAAAAATTAACGGTGCTTACCATGGTCCCATCAATCATCAATTACCTACGCCCCTATTTTAAAGAGATTAACGAGCCCTCGGTAAGATATTGCAGTTTTGGCGGCGGTGCTTTACATGCCGACATTGCCAAAGAATGGAGTAACTGCTTGCCAAATGGAAAGATATTTAACTATTATGGTCCTACTGAGTTTACGGTGTATAGCGGCTTTTACCCATACCATAAAGACACACACACTAAGGCTTACAACGGCATTATAGCCATTGGAACCCCTCAAAAAGATACGATTTATAGTGTTGTTGATGAAAACAACAAGCAAGTTGAAGTAGGCGAAATAGGCGAATTATGTTTATCAGGGCCTCAAATAACACCGGGCTACTGGCAAAATGAGGAAAGAAACCGCCTTAGTTTTTTTATTAGAGAAGAACAAGGCATACCCATAAGATATTATAAAACAGGTGATTTGTGCATTAAAGACAAAGACGGAGATTATTTGTATGTAGGACGTGCCGATTTTCAAGTAAAGATACGAGGATATCGTGTAGAACTGGCTGAAATTGAATTTCACGCAAGAACCATCAACCCACTAAAAGTTAATGTGGTGGCTTTAGATGTTTACAATAGCTTAGGAAATGCCGAAATAGCCTTAGCGATAGAATCTGAGCCTTATGATACAACCAACATGATAGCCTATATGAAACAAAAATTGCCCAGCTATATGATACCCATGCACCTTAAGTTTTTTAAAGAATTTCCACATAGCATCAATGGCAAAATTGACCGAAAAATCCTTAGAAACCAATTTGAAATTAAATAATATAATGAACAGAGAAGATATTTTAACCAAAGTAACCAACGCCTTTTCAAGGGTATTAGGCCATCGTAATTTTAAACTTACAGATGCCACAACAGCCGAAGATGTGGATGGATGGGAATCCATAACCCACATGATGATTATTTCTGAAATAGAAGCGACCTTTCAAATAAAATTCAAATTAATGGATTTAATGAACATGAATAGTGTGGGTGATTTATTAGATAGTATTGCCTCTGAATTACATTTAAAAGAATTATAACGACCCTTAAAAATGGATAGTATTGTAATTATTGGGGCTTCTGGTCATTGCAAAGTAATTATAGACATCATTGAAAAACGCAATGAATATATAATAATGGGGCTGATCGACTCTTATAAAACTGCAGGAGAAAACATCATGGGCTACCCTATTTTAGGCAATGAATCCTTAATTCCCGATTTGTTAAACACCCAAAAAATTATTGGTGGCATTATAGCCATAGGAGATAACTGGGTTAGAAGTGAAATGTGTGATATTATTAAAGCATTGGCACCAACCTTTAAATTTATACCCGCCATTCATCCCAATGCTATTTTATATAATAATTTGCACATTCAAGAAGGCGTAGTAATCATGGCAGGCGCCATTGTTAACTCAGGTTCAACTATTGAAGCTTTTTGCTTTTTAAATACAAAAGCTTCATTAGGGCACGATTCTATCATGCATCCCTATGCTAGCTTAGCGCCAAATGTCACCATTGCAGGACAAGTTGAAATTGGAGCATTTAGTGCAATATCCATTAGTGCCACCATAAGCAACGCCATAAAAATAGGAAGTCATACCGTTATTGGTGCTAGTGCCTTAGTTTTAAAGGATGTTGAAGACCTCGTAGTTGCGTATGGTATTCCAGCAAAAAAAATAAGATCTAGACGCATTGGGGACGTCTATTTATAAACTCATTTAAATACCATTTATGGACTTGTACCGATTGTTTTTTAAACAGATATTCGATTTTCTAATAGCTCTTATTGGGCTCCTTATATTGGCACCACTCATTGGAATTCTCATCGTGGTTTTAATGGTTGTTAATGATGGCAAACCCTTTTTCTTGCAACCTAGACCAGGAAAAAACGAACGCTTGTTTAAAATTATTAAGTTTAAAACTATGAAAGACATACATCCTTCAACCAATCATGAGGTGCATAGTTTAAACCGAGTTACAAAAGTAGGGGCGTTTATAAGAAAATATTCTTTGGATGAAATTTTGCAGCTTGTTAATGTTATTAAAGGCGATATGAGTTTGATAGGTCCTCGCCCCCTATTAGTTGAATACTTACCCCTGTATAATGAATCTCAAAAAAAAAGACACCATGTAAAGCCCGGAATGACAGGATGGGCGCAGGTAAAAGGTAGGAATGCCATAAGTTGGAGTCAAAAATTTGAATATGATTTATGGTATGTAAACAACTTAAGCTTTAAGTTAGATATTAAAATTTTTTTCCTAACAATTTTAAAAATATTCCAAACAGATGGGGTCAATACCAATCAAAACATGACGATGCCACCATTTACAGGAAACAAATAACCACAAAACCAATCTAAACATAGCCAACATGAAAGATATGCAATCGACCAAAAAAAAAGTTAGAATCTATGGTGCTGGAGGGCACTCTCAAGTGATTCAAGAGGTTTTACTTATGACTGATTATGAGGTTTCCAATACTTATGATGATAAACCAGAAAAAGTGCATCAAGCATCAAAAAATGTAAGTGTTGGAGCGCGTAAGGACCTTAATAGTTTTCCTTATGAAGGAGATCCTGTTATCATTGCAGTAGGAATAAATGCTGAGCGTGCCGAGATTGCCGGTTTTTTAAAATGTTCATTTGAGAAAGCCATTCATCCATCGGCAATTATTTCTAAATCATCAAAAATTGCTGAAGGAACCGTGGTATTTGCAGGGGCTATCATTCAACCAAATACCGTTATAGGTAAACATGTTATTATTAATACGGGAGCTAGTGTGGATCATGATAACTACATTGGCGATTTTGCCCACATCTCTCCAAAGGCGGCGTTATGTGGTCATGTGGAAATTGGAGAGGGAACTCATATTGGAGTGGGTGCTGTGGTAATCCCTAAAGTTAAAATCGGTAAATGGTGTACCATTGGAGCTGGCACCATTGTTTTAAAAGATGTTCCAGATTTTGCAACGGTTGTTGGAAACCCGGGAGTTGTTATAAAAATTAAAAAGAATCTTTAATATGAATTCTCACCATAAAATAGCTGATATTACGTTTATAGGTTCTGGTATTTCAACATCGTTTAGTATCCTCCATTTATTGGATTTAATAAGTGACAGCGCGCCTCAAAGCAAGGTTGTTTTAATTAACATTATTGACAAATACCCCGAGTTTCATGTAGGTATTCCTTATGGACAGCGCTCTGGCTTTTCTACCCTTCTTATAACCTCTTTAAAAAACTTTTTGATTGAACCAGAACTTAGCTTGTTCATTAATTGGCTCAATCAAAATAAAGACTGGCTTTTAGAGGCATTTAAAAAAGAAGGCGGTTTACTTTCTGAGAAATGGTTAGCAACTCATAACCTTGAAATTCAAAAAAACCAATGGGAAGACTTGTTCATTCCAAGGCGCTTTTTTGGATGTTACATGGAATGGAAAGTAAAAAGCAACATAAAAGAATTAACAGATAAAGGTCAAATTTCTGTAAATTTCATACATGGAGAGGTGGTTGATTTAGAAAAAAGTGAAAATTTTTCCAAAATTGTACTTAAAGACCATTCTAATATTATTTCAAAAAAGGTGGTGCTCTCCTTAGGCTCTTTGCCAACAAAAAATCTTTGGGTAAACCGAGATCTAGTTGAAAGCAAAGAGGCTTTGTTTTTAAATAATCCCTATCAACCAGAATTAAATGTCAATCTAAATAAAATCCATGCCTTAATAAAAAACAGAACGAATGAGACAACCAACATTCTTATTGTGGGTTCGAATGCTTCGGCCTTAGAAGTTTTATATAAAATAAACGATTTGGTAGGAGATTTTAATACCAATACTAAATTCACTTTTCTATCGACTCAAGGAAAAATTCCTAATGCCATTATTGATAAAGTAAAGCAAAACACGTTTATTCCAAAAAACCTAGATCATCTTAAAAACCAAAAAGAATTAACCGCGAAACATATTGCAGAGGCCGCATTTAAAGATTTGGATCAGGCTGACCAAATAAACCTAGGGCCTGCCTCATCTATAGAAATAATGTCAAAATATATAGCGAATCTCTTAAATAAACTAGATTATGATGAACTGGAAATATTTGCATGTAAATACGGAAATGACATAGGAAAAAGACAGCGTTGCGCAGGCTTACATTATGCACAAGTAGCAACCCATTTAATGGATCTAAACAGGTTTGAACATCTTTCTGGACGTTTTAGTGATTTAGAAACCACGTCCAATGGAACCTTTAGCCTGCAATACATAGAGACAGAGACTAACAAAAAAATAAACCATCATGAACCATTTAACATAGTTATAAACTGCATAGGGAGTACTGATTTTTATAGTGAAAACATTCCAGAACTATATAAACATTTAATCAATAAAAAGTATGGGATACCCAATGAGTCGGCTATTGGGTTCCATGTAAACGAGGTGCTTGAAGCTTCAAAAAACCTATATGTTATGGGACCATTGCTTGCTGGCAATGTTATTGAGAATAGAGCTGTTTGGCATGTAGAACATTGTGGAAGAATTATTTGGATATCAAAAATTCTGGCTCAAATCCTAGCTGATGAACTACAAATTAAAAAAAAGGATTCCAGTAAAAAGTATCAACTTGACATAGTTTGTTTAGATTTTAAAGAAAAAATTGAAGCCTACAAATCCTTAATAAAAGAGAAATGGCATAACAACATATATTATGCCTATGACCATTTAAAATATTTTGAAAATGAACAAAGCACTCTAAAATATGTAACTTTTAAAATTAATGATGTCGTTAAAATAGCCATGCCAATGGTATTAAGAAAAATTGACTTACCAGACAAACCATTAAAATGTTACGATGTTATCAATCCATATGGTTATAGTGGTCCATTATACGACGACGATGTTACCGAATCAGATTTAAAAGAATTTTGGAAAAATCTAGACGATTGGTATCATAAAAATAATGTGATTACAGAATTTATCAGATTTAGCCTTAATAAAAACTATACGGCCTATTCGGGTTTACTTATAAGTTCTCTCTTAAATATAAAAGGAACGTTTTATAATGATTTTGAAAAGCAATGGGCATCATTTTTACCAAAAGTCAGAAATAATTATAGAAAAGCAGTATCTCATAATCTAAGGTTTAAAATATTCAATAATCACGAAATAAATGAGGAACACATTGAAGACTTTTATGATATATACACCCAAACCATGCTTAGAAATCATGCTAATAAATTATATTTTTTTCCTTTAAACTATTTTAAAAATTTAATTTTTAATAACACCAACGAATGTGCTTTAGCTTTTGCATATCATGAAAAAAAATATATATCGGCAGAATTTATTATTAAAAATAATGAAACCATTTATGCCTTTCTGGGCGGAACAGATTCAAATTATTACCATCTTAGACCAAACGATTTTTTAAGGGTTGAAATAATCAAATGGGCCATACAAGAACATTTTAAGCACTATGTTCTGGGTGGAGGTCTTGAAAATTTTGATGGTCTCTATAAAAGTAAAAAAGCATTCTTTCCTAAAAATGAAGATGTTATATTTTATACCGGTAGAAAAATTATAGATTATGATACTTATGACGATTTATGCAAAAAACATACCCCTAATTATAAAAACATTTACAAAGAAGAGCTAGTCAATTACTTTTTTCCGCTCTATCGATTTATAAATAGTTAAATCATAAACCAACCCATAAAATGATTATAAAACATACTGATTTATTTTTTGAACATTATGAAAAAGGAACCATTCCGAAGCCATTTATAGAAGTCTTGTACAGTCAAGACCAAAGGATCTTTAGTAATCAGGACTATAAAAAAAGTGAAAAACTTCAGGAGGTACATTCCGTAATGTTTATACCCCAATATATAATACCCAGAGTGGATAATAACCTTTTTAAAATTAAAAAAGTGAAACAATTTTTTAAAGGGTATGCCATTTTTTTAGAAGGCTTTAAAACCATTGATGACTATATAAAATTCCGCTTTAAGAAAAATGCCAAATCCATACTTAAAAAGGTAAAACGATTGGACCATAGCTTTCCTATTAAATATCAATTTTATTATGGTAACATCTCTAGGGAAGAGTATGACCTGTTGATGGCCGTTTTAAAAAAAATGATCATAAGCAGATTCAAGCAACGAGATGATACGAGTCAAAACTTAAAAAATTGGAATCATTATCACAACACATTTTTTAAACTTATCAATGAAAAAAAAGCTTCACTTTTCGTGATTAGAAATCAACAGGAGCCGATATGTGTTTCTTTAAACAACCACACAAATGGAAACTTATTCAGTGCGGTATCATCCTATGACATTGATTACAGCAAATTCAGCCTTGGAAGTATTGAAATTTATAAAAAAATAGAATGGTGTTTAGAACATAACCATAAAATTTACGAATTTGGGATGGGAGATTTAGAGTATAAAAGAGAATGGAGTAACCATATATATAATTTTGAACATCAAATCATTTATCCTAAACAATCTATATTAGCGCTGTTGACCGCTTACAAAGAGTTTATAAAAATAAGTATAAAAGAGGGGGTTTATAAACTAGCCTACAATCCTTATAAAAAATGGAAACTCAAACAAAAAAAGAGAATGCCTTTAGAACCTAATCATGAGCTGTTCCCTTTTGAAACGTCAATAAATCTAGAGGAATACAAAAAAGTAGATCTTACAGATGAAGCATATAGCTATTTAAGAAAAATAAAGATTGACTTTATATATTCAAATATTGAAACCACAGATCAAGTAGAAATCTTTGAGATGGACAAGTTAAACAAAACCTTTATCATTTCAGGAAAATTCATAAAACAAAAAGTAGTATTTAATAGTTGATTTTTTTGTATAATAATTATTAAAATATTAGTGTAATTAATAAATGAATCTATGTTAGATTTTGAAAATCTAAAAATTATCACCACAAAAAAAGAATGGAACGAGGTCTTAAAAGCCATGGAGGCTTTTGATTTTTATCATACCTATGATTATCACCAATTATCACTAAACCCTCATGAAAAAGCAGTATTAATTTATTATACAGAAAATACCTTAAAAATAGCTCTACCTCTTATAATAAGGCCTATTGAAAATTCAACTTATAAAGATGCTACCTCCGTTTATGGATATGCCGGCCCTATACAATCAAGGGATGGCGTAACCTTAACCAATACAAGTCATTTTAAAAAAGCCCTCGATAATTATTTTGATAGTGAGGGTATTATTTCAGTATTTTCAAGACTGAATCCATATATTAAAAGCCAACCCATGCTTTTAGATGGCATTGGAGAAATTTTGACCCTTAGTCATGTGGTAAATATAGATTTAACCTTAGATCTTGATAGTCAACGCGCTTTGTTTTCAAAAACAACCAAACGTTACCTTAATAAGGCACGTAAGCTTCTGGATATCAAAATAAGCAACAACCCAAACGACATTAAGGAATTTATTGACTTATACTATCAAAATATGGATCGTGTAAATGCTAAAGATTTGTATTATTTTGAAGCGGATTATTTTTATAAGTTTGTATCCAGCCAAGATTTTAAAACAGAAGTTGTATTCGCTGTAGAGAAAGCTACCCAAAAAATCGTTTCGGCAGCCATGATGGTAAAAACCAATAAAATCATTCAATACCACCTTTCAGGAACGAAAAACGAACATTTAAACCTCTCTCCTATTCGATTAATCATTGATGAAACTCGTATAAAAGGAACCCAAGAACAGTTTACCCATTTTAATTTAGGAGGTGGCCTTGGCAATCAGGATGACGAACTTTTTAAATTCAAGGCTTCTTTTTCTAAAGACTTTAAATCGTTTAAAGTATGGAAATATATTACCAATAATGAGGTTTATAACCAATTAGTAAAGGAAACAGATGGAGATAAATCCAGTAATTTCTTCCCCTTATATCGTTTAAAATAGAGCTAAAGCAAAATCTTGGCAATAGTAATTCATTAAGGCAACTGGTTTTTATAATAATTAGCGATAAGTTCTGCAACTAAAGAGCGACCATGATCATTCCAATGCCTATCATAAATAAGCGTTGTGGGGGTTTTAGATGCCTTTAATGTGCCTGAAACATCCATGAACTTAAATTGATGCTCTTTTAAATAGTCAATAAAAAAAGGTGGTGTAATCTCTAAATCCATAAGAAACACGAAGCGGTTTTTGTCAAACCCATACGTTTTTACCAATTCTTTAAAATTAGCAAGATACTGTTGATGCCTTTCATCAATCGAAGACTCTTTTTTGGTAAGGTTTGTTGGAGGTGGACTTGGATTAACAAGAGAGGATATTTTACCAGCCAAAGTCCAAAAAGGAGCTAATGCACCAATGTTTTGAGCATAAACCAAGAGTTTACTTTGCTGAACCAATCGATATATGGGTGATTCCAATTGGATCCTAGAGGAAATAACCTTATAGGTACCTCTGGTTAAATCATTTTCAAATTTCAGTCCTAAAACCACATAATCTATCATATCAAACGTAGATTGATATTGTTGAATTAAATGAAGTTGATCAGCTAAATCATAGCCAGCATAACCATATTCGTAAACCTCAAGGTTTGGCAAACGATGTTCTATTTTCTTTCCTATGGAATTATAATAGGGTTGATGAAAACCTTCTATAAAGGAATCGCCAACCAAGGCTAATTCAAGTTTATCTTTAGAAGGTGTAAATTCTCTATATGAATTATAGCCTGATTGATTGATATGGTATTTTGAAAAATTTTGACGCCGGTTGCCTGTCACCGAATATCCTTCTTGATTTGGAACCCACTTTTCTACCTGATAAGGATCTACAAAACGTACTGGATTGTCTTTACCTAAATAAAATAAACGAACCAATAACTCTAATGCTATTAGTATCATAATGGTGTAAAAAAAACTTTTTAAAATGAGCTTTTTCATACGAATTAAAATTGAAAGTAAATAAACGATCTATCAATACTATCATCATAAAAAAGCAACATGCCTAAAATAATGAGGACATATAAAACAAACCTAACCACTTTTGAATTGAATTTAAAAGGAGACCGTTCGTCTTTTCTAATCAGGTATTCGTAAAAAACAAACAACGCTATTAACACATAATAATCTATCATTCGGTATCCCATTGGATGATGATAGGTTTCATATTTAAAGTTTGAAACGATGCGGCTTATAAATCCAAACGCATCCGTAATGGATTCCGATCTAAAAAATATTCGAGAAAACGTAACCAAGGCAAAGGTTAATAACACTTGTCCTATTTCTGTTATGGTTGGAAACACAGTGTTCTCGCCTACTACAGAATCTTTATAAATGGTATTTCTACCCATTAAAAAAACAGGAATAAAAGCCAAGGCGTGAAAACCACCCCAAAATATAAAGGTCCAATTGGCTCCATGCCAAAAGCCGCTGACTAAGAAAATAATGCAAATATTCCTAACCGATTTTAATTTACTAACCCTAGAGCCTCCCAATGGAATGTAAACATAATGTCTAAACCAGGTGGACAAAGACACATGCCAACGTTGCCAGTACTCCGCAACGTTTCTGGAAAAATTAGGAAACTTAAAATTGGACATTAACTCAATCCCAAAAAGCTTGGCGGTTCCAATGGCAATATCAGAATACCCACTAAAATCGCCATACACTTGAAAACTAAATAAGGTAACGCCCAAGATAAGGGTTGATGCTGGATACGTAGAATAATTTGAAAAAATATCATCCACAATAGGGCCTAATGAATCAGCAATGACCACTTTTTTAAATAAACCCCACAAAATCAATTTTACGCCACCAGCGGCTTGTTCATAATTAAAGGTCCTTTTATGGAGGATTTGAGATAATAAATTGGAAGCTCTTTCAATAGGCCCTGCCACTAACTGAGGAAAAAAACTAACAAAAGCTGCAAACGATAAGAAATCGTTGGTTGGTTTTAGTTTTTTATAATACACATCAAACGAATATGACATGGTTTGAAAGGTATAAAAGGAGATCCCTACGGGCAGTATGACGCTTAAGGTCCAAGTACTTTTCATGGTATATCCAAAAAGGGAGACCATATCCACCCATGAATCGACAAAAAAGTTAAAATACTTAAAAAAACCTAAAAGGCCTACATTAAAAAGGATACTCACCCAAAGCCATAACTTGCGTTTTGGTTGAGAATCACCGGCATGTATTTTAATGGCCACGACATAATCAACCATCGTGCTTAGCAAAATTAAAGAAAGAAAGCGCCAATCCCACAAACCATAAAACACATAACTGGATATGAGCAAAAGTATGTTTTGAGACTGTAAGTGTTTTTTAAAAACAAACCAATACAGGAAAAAAACTACCGGGAGAAATATAAAAAACTCGAGAGAATTAAATACCATAGGCTAGTTTTGTGGAGGTTGGTTAATAGCTTTTTTTTTACGGCGTAAACTTCTGTTTTTTCTATGGTGTTGTCAAAAAAAATCTATAAAAAGCACCATAAATACTTTTATCTGCAGAATAAATAAATGAACTCATCTTGACTTTTTTTATTTCCTAAAAAATGGCTAAAATCCGCCCATATTTCGTTTCTTTTTTTATGCTTAGCTCAGCTACGCCTTTAACAAAGTGCCTCATCTGTACAAATTTTATCTCATTTTCGGTTAAAAACAAAAAGTCAAGATGAGTTCAATAAAAAAAGCCCTTTAAGTTAAGGGCTTTAGAATATCATTCAGTTTGAGGTTACATTTCATTGAAAATGGAATGCATCAATCGTTTTTTATCATTAATACTCTCTTCAAGCGATATCATGGTTTCAGTTCTGTAAACCCCTTCAATATCGTCTAACTTGAAAATGATTTCTTTAGCATGTTCGGTACTTCTGGCTCTGATTTTGCAGAAAATATTGAATTTGCCAGTGGTAATATGGGCCACGGTAACAAATGCAATATCATTGATCCGTTCTAAAACAAATTTTGTCTGAGACGTGTTATTTAAAAAAACGCCCACATAGGCTATAAATGAATAGCCTAACTTTTTATAATCCAAGGTCAAAGAAGACCCTTTAATAATTCCTGACTCTTCCATTTTTTTTACCCTTACATGAACCGTTCCTGCAGAGATTAAAAGTTTTTTAGCAATATCGGTAAAAGGAATTCTTGTGTTATCAATTAACATATCAAGAATTTGATGGTCTATTTCGTCTAATTTAATTTTCCCCATGATTGATTATTTTTTAAATAAAATACAAAATTAATACATTTTTAATAAAAATTACACATAATTTTCACACTTTATTTCAATAATAATGAGATTTTCCTATTATTTATTAATACGAAAACGTTTTCGTTGCCTATTTGTAAGGGCTTATTTTCTTGGGTTAGGACTTCAAAGCCTTCGGCATCCAATTCCTGGTGACCAAAAAAACCAATAAGGGGTTCTATCTTTTCTATTTTTGGGATGAAATCAACCCTACCATCTTTTAAAACTTCTTGATATAGAATGCCAATATCCTGTAAAGTGTTGGATGGTTCTGATTTAACCTTAGCATTCCTTATGATAAGGTCAAAAAAGCGTTTCTTATTCTGAGGGATATTAAAGTAGGATGCATAGCCATTTCCAGTAACCTCAATCCTAGAAATATAGTTTATAGAGGTCAACAAAGCGACATAAATGAGCAATCGTGTCTTTTCACGAGCGTAATCCTCCGGAAAATGTCCGGCTTCAAACAAGATGGTAGGAATGTTTAGGCTTTGGAAGGTATCACCAACACAGTTAAGATTAAACACATCATCATACACGCCGACTTGTTCAGGGATTAGGGTTTGTAAAGCAGCATTCATCACAGTAATGATCTCCATAGCGATTTTTCTGGTTTCGGTAACCGTACAAGCGTCGTCTTGTGCCGGTGCCAAAAACGAGACCGTTGCTGGGTTTTTAACATTTCCAGCACTGAAAATAGTGCGCTGCCCATGTAAATTATAGCAATAATGGGGCTTGAATTGATTGAAAACCGTTCTTAAAAGAATACTTTCTGGTTGCGACAAGGCCTGAGCATCTCGGTTTAAATCAATCAGGTTGGCATTTAATCGTGTATAAGCCTCAGCGCCATCCGGATTTAAAATGGGGATAATATAAAGCGTACAAGCCTTTAATATATGGTTTACAGACTCAGAACCCTTATAAAATGTCTGTAAGACATCAAAAAGAGCTTTGGTGGTGGTCGTTTCATTGCCGTGCATTTGCGACCAAAAGAGCAATCGCTTGGGTCCAGACCCTAAGGTAATACCATAAATAGGCTTTCTTAAAACCGAAGCCCCTAAAACTTCAACCACAAACTTTTTCTTTAAGGTTTCTAATAAAGGTTCTATATGTTGGTTTGTAATATAACGATGATATAGCTGGGTTTCTTTATTGGTTTCAAACCATTGTTTTAGCTCACTTATTTCCATAAAAATTATTAATATACAAATGTAAACAATTAGGTTTTTACAATTGTAAACAAATAAGTACGACCTTTATGTTTACAATCTTATACAGATAATCTCTTTTGCTAACCTATGTATTCCCGTTAATTAAAGAAAAGAATAGACTTATTTAAAAATAATATTAAAATACTATTTATCAACATATTATAATATTTTATATGAAGTTAAACTTTATTTATTTAATGGCTTTTAATAACTTTTATACTCCATCTTAAACAAAATTGATTACATTTGTAAAAAGTTTTGCGCCTAAAACAGTTTACAATGATAAACAGTGATGATTTTGCAAAAAGGATTCAGGAAGTTATAGAATTTTATGGAGAATCTGCCTCGTCTTTTGCTGAAAAAATCGGGGTGCAACGTTCTAGTATTTCCCACATCCTTTCGGGTAGAAACAAACCTAGCTTAGAGTTTGTTTTAAAAATCTTGTCCTCCTATCCAGACATTGAACTCTATTGGTTGCTCAATGGAAAAGGATCTTTTCCTTCAAACAAAGAAACCCCTTCTGAAAAAGAACCCTCTTTTGAAAAACATTCGGATGCAACCCTTAAAAACATCCTGAAAGAATCCAATCAAAACAAAGAGATTGAGCGCATCCTTATCTTTTTTAAAGACGGAACTTTTAAAAACTATCAAAACTAAACCCATATCGATTGCCATTACCTTCCAACTTTGTAACTTTGTAACTTTGTACGATAATCTCATTTTCCCATGAAAAAATTCCTGATACTATTAATAACCTTAAGCTTTCTAGGCTGCTACCAAACGGAACGAGATTGCAAATTGTTTAAAACGGGTAAATTTTATAGTGAAGTGACCATCGATGGTGTTTTATACACCTCTGAATTTGAGCGATTTGAGTATTTACAGGTAGAAACGTACAACCAAAAATCGGACTCTGCCCAGGTACGCTGGATTAATGATTGTGAGGTCGTTTTTAAAACCATACATCCTAAAAGCATGGCCGACCATAAAGACATTCATCTTAAAATATTAACCACCACCGATTCATCCTACACTTTTGAGTATTCCTATGTTGGAGAAACTAAGAAACAAAAAGGAATGGCCTTTAAAATCCGTTAATTAAACGGATACAAAAAAGATTCAACCACATGAAAGGTCACCTCTTGAGTTTCGGTGATCTCATAGGTTAAGAATAGCTCTCCCCAAAACTCTCCATCAGAAAAATCAGCAATCATCCATTTATGATTGAGCAGCTTTACCGAATTAATCATCATTTTACGCCCAGAACTCGCTGCATAAGGAATCAAAGGATGTTCGTCAGGAACTTCGTTTAAGGCATACAATTGATCTTTTATATAAGGCACTAAGCTATCTACCTGAAACCCTTTCGTTTCAAAATAGGACAAAGCATCCTCATTGTTTTCCAAATTAAAATGTAATAAGTCTAACATACTGTGCTGCTGTGCTACGATGGAGTCTTTATAAATTCCAATCTGCGTGTCATAGGCATTTACTTTTGTGTTTAAACCTTCCAGCAATCGCTTGGAATGAAAGTATTGAAATAAAATCACCAATACCGTAAAAATAAATAGGTACATAAAAATACGTTGTTTCATCTGTTATTATTTATTGTTTATTATTTGTCAGATGGAACACCTTTAAAGATCATCCGCGTGTTTGTGAATGCCATTCTCATGGGTGTTTCATAAATTATTAAATATGGATTTGTAAGGAATCATAAGCCAAAAAAACCCCATTTGGCAATTGTTTTTCAACGGCTTCATGAAATCCTAATACATGGCTAATATGCGTAATATAGGCTACTTCTGGGTTAACTTTTTCAATAAACTCCAGAGCTTCTTCTAAATTGAAATGAGACACGTGTGGCTCCATACGCAACGCATTGATTACTAACACTTTAATGTTTTTAATTTTATCAATTTCTGTATCCTCTACCGATTTCATATCGGTTAAATAAGCAAAATTATCAAATCTAAACCCAAAAACCTGCAGTTGATGGTGCATGCCTTCTATGGGTATTACCTTTAAATGATGTAAATAAAACGGTTTGTTTTCTATAACATTCACCGAGAGTGTTGGCACACCTGGATATTTGTTTTCAATTTCAAAGATATAATCAAAGCGTTTTGTTAAGGAATCTATCACTCTTTGATGGGCATAAATGTCAACATCGCCTTGACGAAAATAAAAGGGCCTAATATCATCCAATCCCGCCACATGGTCTGAATGTTCGTGGGTAAACAAAATACCATCTATTTTTGAACATTGCGCCCTTAACATTTGCTGTCTAAAATCAGGACCACAATCAATCACATAAGCATAATCATCCCATTGGATAAGAACAGAAACCCGTAATCGTTTATCCCGCTCATCATGACTTAAACAGACGGGGTGAGTACTTCCAATTACCGGAATGCCTTGAGAAGTACCTGTACCAAGAAATGTTACTTTCATTAAATATCGTATATTTAGACTTTAAATTTAAGATATATTTTTTAACCCTTTGGCAGGGATTATTTTTTTTATGAAAAATCACGATTTTATGAATAATACTAATGAAATGTTTAAAGTAAAACATGATAATTATCAGATATTAAACAAGGGTAAAATAGTATTTTTAGCCCATTAAATTTAAAAAGCTTCCAAATGATAATAGGTGTTTTAAAAGAAACCCAGAAAGGTGATAATAGAGTTGCTATTACGCCAAAAATTGCACAACAACTGATAGAAAGAGGATTTGATGTTAGAATTGAAGAAGATGCCGGTGTCAATTCTTCCTATAAAAATTCAGATTACAGTAAAGCCGGAGCCAGCATTAGAGCTAAAGAAGATCTTCTTAGTAATGCAGACGTTTTGATAAAGATCAATCCTTTTGATAATAGTGAGCTGGAACAATTAAAACCGGGTCAAATCATCATCGCACAGTTGTTTCATAAATCGCATCCAGAGGATATGAAAATTATTTCCAAGCAAGGCGCTACGGCCTTTTCCATGGATGCCATGCCAAGAATTTCCAGAGCTCAAGATATGGATGTATTGAGTTCCCAAAATAATTTAGCAGGCTACAAGGCCGTTATTAAGGGTGCTTACGAAATGACCAAAATATTTCCTTTAATGATGACGGCCGCCGGAACCATTTCTCCTGCCAGAGTTTTAGTTTATGGCGTTGGGGTTGCAGGATTACAAGCCATTGCAACAGCAAAACGATTAGGTGCTATTGTGGAGGCGACAGACATTAGAACAGAAACCAAAGAACAGGCAGAATCTTTAGGCGCTAAATTTATCATGGTCGATAATACCGGTGAAAAATCTGAAGGTGGTTATGCTAAAGAAGCTTCAGAAGATTATGCAAGAAGACAAAAAGAAGCCGTTGATAAATCCTTATTCAAAGCCGACTTGGTCATCACAACAGCCATGATTCCTGGACGAAGATCACCCATTTTAATTACCGAAGAGCAAGTAGAACAGATGCAAAACGGTGCTGTTATTATTGACTTAGCAGCGGCTCAAGGTGGTAATTGCGAACCTAGTGTGATGAATAAAACCATTATAAAACATGGTGTGAAAATTATAGGAACAACCATTGCTCCTGAAAGTGTTTCCACCAATGCCAGTGATTTGTATGCTAAAAACACCTTTAATTATCTGGTACATCTTACCGAAGGAAACCAATTCAAATGGGATTTGGAAGAACAGATAACCGATGAAACCTTAATCGTTTATAAAGGAGACATCAGACAAAACGGAAAAACCTCTTAAGATATGAATGAATTAATAGAATTTATAAGTCAAAACATGCAAATGCTTTACATCGTCATCCTGATGATCTTTGTAGGTGTTGAAATTATTGGTCATGTTCCAGCCGTGTTACATACCCCATTGATGTCTGGCGCCAATGCCATTCATGGTGTGGTTATTATTGGAGCCATTTTAGTGTTACTGGGCGTAAATCCTGAAAATTATTTAGGACAAGCCCTAGGTTTTGTAGCCGTATTACTGGGAACCCTAAACGTCGTTGGTGGTTTTGTAGTCACAGACCGCATGTTGGAAATGTTTAAAAAGAAAAAACAATAAACCTCTTTGATTATTAAGGTAATCATAAAATACCTGGCTTGCATGATATTACATGTAGCCATATAACACCATAAATACAAACCCATGAATTATATATTTAGCCTGGAATTTATCTATTTAATCGCTTCAATGACCTACATATTAGGTTTAAAAATGCTTGGTAAACCAGGAACTGCAAGGAAAGGAAATTTAATAGCTGCCGGAGGAATGACCTTAGCTATTTTAGGAACTATCTTTTTGTATCAAGGCGAAGTGCCAACGTACATCTATGCCTTAATAGGAACGGCCATCCTTATTGGAACCATTATTGGATGGATTATTGCAAAAAAAGTAGCCATGACCAAAATGCCGGAACTGGTTTCCCTTTTCAATGGCATGGGTGGCGCTAGTGCGGCTTTAATTGGTCTTATAGAATTTGAACATTATACAGGTAACACCTTATCCATTGCCACCATCGTGGCTGGAATCATCATTGGTAGCATCTCATTTTCCGGAAGTATGATTGCTTGGGCCAAATTAAACGGCACCCTAAATAAACCACTGCGGTTACCCAAATACAATTTACTAAACAATCTGGTTATTATAGGTTTAATTCTATTTGCCGTGTACATTGCCTGGTCTGGAACTGACAGCCAATTACTGTTATATGTATTGTTTTTTGTGGCCTTGGCTTATGGTGTTCTATTTGTATTGCCCATTGGTGGTGCAGATATGCCCGTGGTTATTTCATTACTAAACTCTTTTACTGGCTTAGCGGCTGCTTTGGGAGGTTTTTTATACGGAAATATGGTCATGCTTACGGGTGGTATTTTAGTGGGTTCAGCAGGAACTATACTAACCTTTGCTATGTGTGATGCCATGAACAGATCGCTTGTCAGTGTTATTTTTGGAAGTTTTGGAAGTGGTGGTGATTCACAAGCCATAGAAGGCGCTTCAGAAACCATGACAGGTTCTATTAAAAAAACAACGGTTAGTGATGCGGCTATTTTAATGAACTATTCGCAAAGGATTATTATTGTGCCCGGTTACGGACTGGCCGTCGCTCAAGCGCAACATGCCATTCATGAATTAGAACAACTATTGGCCAGCAAGGGTATTGAAGTTAAATATGCCATTCATCCCGTTGCCGGTAGAATGCCAGGACATATGAATGTGCTATTGGCGGAAACCAATGTGGATTATGATAAACTGGCGGAAATGGAAGATGTGAATCCAGAATTTAAAAATACCGATGTGGTTTTTGTGGTTGGGGCCAACGATGTGGTAAATCCCGCTGCCCATACGAATCCTTCCAGTCCCATTTTTGGGATGCCCATTCTAGAGGTTGAAAACGCAAAAAGCATCATCATCAATAAAAGAAGTATGAATCCGGGTTATGCCGGCATAGAAAACGAATTATTTTACAACCCTAAAACATCCATGTTGTTTGGAGATGCCAAAAGTGTCATCCAATCCTTGATATCCGAATTAAAAGGGATGTAAATACCGATTTCGTTTAAAGAATGTTAAACCCATTTCATGAATTGAAATGGGCTTATTTATTTCAATAGATGCTTCATTTTTTTTCTATTTTTGTAACATCAAAAAAAAAAAATGGCGTTAAAACTGAAAGGTGATAAAGAAATAAGTAAAATACCTACCATAAAACAGAAATCTTTACAAATTAACCTGAATGAAAACATCTATGGCACCTTTGCTGAAATAGGCGCAGGACAAGAAACCGTTCGAAACTTTTTTAGGGCTGGTGGAAGTTCAGGAACCATTGCAAAAGCCATGTCTGCCTATGACAAAGATTTTAGTGATGCCATTTATGGCGTTGAAAATGACAACCGATATGTAAGTGAATCGCGATTGCGTAAAATGCTCAATCATGAAATTGGACTTGTTGAAGATAGAATTACAAGAGATAAGCATCCCGATAAATTGTTTTTTGCCTTTGCCAATACCGTCGCCACCATAGATTTTTCTAAAAAGTTTAAGGGTCATGGCTGGGTTGGGATTAAATTTCAATTAGATTCGCTGGAAGATTATAACGAAATTATCATTCATGTAAGGTTTAAACAAACCAATGCCCAATTACAGCAAGAAACCCTTGGAATGCTTGGGGTAAACCTAATTTTTGGAGCCTTTTACATGCATGATGACCCTAAGGGTGTTGTTAAATCCTTATACGACAACATTGAGCAAGACCAAATTGAAATTGATATGATTAATTTCTCTGGTTGCCGTTTTATGTATGTTGATAACCGCCTGATGAGTTTACAACTTGTTAAAAATGGGATGACAGAAGCCGTGATGTTCGGACCCGATGGCATGAATTTATTACCTTCACAAGAATTATATAAAAAAAATATTTTAGCCTTACGAGGAAGCTTCAGACCAGTGACTAAAGTCAATATGGATATTTATGAAAAAGCGAAAAAGCTGTTTCTGGCTGAAAAAACGGTCGATAAAAATAATGTCAGGATTATTTTTGAAATTACCTTAACAAACCTCAGAGCTGAGGGAAAAATCAATGAACGTGACTTTTTAGACCGTGCAGAATTATTATGTTCTTTGGGTCAAAACGTCATGATTACCAACTTTCAGGAGTATTATAGATTGGTGGAGTATTTTGCCCAGTTTACGAAATCAAGAATGGCTCTGGCCATGGGCGTATATAATTTAATTCAAATATTTGATGAAAAATATTACCGCCATTTAAGTGGAGGCATTTTAGAAGCTTTTGGTAAATTATTCTTTAAAGATTTAAAAGTGTACTTATACCCGCTTAAAAACCATGACACCGGAGAGTTTTATACCAGTGAAAATTTAAAAGTACATCCACGTATGAAAGAATTGTATAAATTCTTTAAATACAATGGTAAAATGCTTGATATCAAAGACTTTAACCCAGATATCATGGATATTTTATCAAGAGAAGTCCTTCAAATGATTGTCAATGATGAAGGTGGCTGGGAAGAGATGCTACCCGATGGCGTTGCCGACATTATTAAAGATCAACGCTTATTTGGTTATACCAGAAGAAGAAAATTAAAATAATGGTTTAATCTTCCAAAAGTTGACTAGCGTGGTCTTTTGTTTTTACCTTGTCAATAACTTTGGCGATAATCCCCTGTTCATTGATAACGAAGGTCGTTCTGTGAATACCATCAAATTCACGACCCATAAATTTTTTGGGTCCCCAAACACCAAAAGCCTTAATAACGGTTTTATCTTCATCGGCTACTAATGGAAACGGGAATTGGTACTTGTTTTTAAAATTACTTTGGGCTTTTTGTGAATCTGCACTAACGCCTAAAAGATGGTACCCTTGAGCTTGCAACTGATTATAATAATCCCTTAAATTACAGGCTTCGGCTGTGCAACCCGGCGTATTGGCCTTGGGATAAAAGAACACGATTAATTTTTTCCCTTTATAATCTGCGAAAGAAACCATATGGCCTTGTTCATCCGTTGATTTAAAATTTGGTGCCTTATCTCCTACTTGTAATGTGTTCATAATGTTTAACTTTGTTTCTGCTAAATTACAATAAATGTCTAAACAAGAGAATGTTCAATTTGTTATAACTACGTTAAAAAAACTATATCCTAAAATTCCTATACCACTAGATCATAAAGACCCTTACACCTTATTGATTGCGGTATTATTATCAGCGCAAAGTACCGATGTACGAGTGAACCAAATAACACCCAAACTGTTTGAAAAAGCAGACAATCCCTATGATATGGTAAAACTTTCTGTAGAGGAAATTAGAGACATCATAAAACCTGTTGGGTTATCACCCATGAAAAGCAAAGGCATTCATGGATTATCTGAGATTCTTATCAACAAGCATCACGGTCAAGTCCCAAAAAGTTTTGAAGCCTTGGAAGCACTGCCAGCCGTTGGCCACAAAACGGCCAGTGTGGTCATGTCCCAGGCATTTGGAGTACCCGCTTTTCCGGTGGATACCCATATTCATAGACTGATGTACCGATGGAATTTAAGCAACGGCAAAAACGTGGTTCAAACCGAGAACGATGCCAAAAGATTGTTTCCTAAAGCACTTTGGAACGATTTGCACTTGCAAATTATTTGGTATGGTCGAGAGTATTCTCCTGCCAGAGGTTGGGATTTGGAAAAAGATATCATCACCAAAAAAATTGGTAGAAAATCTGTTTTAGAGGCGTATTATAAACAAAAAAAGTCCTGATGACTAACTTTATCAGGACTTTTTCAAAGTTTAGTTGAGAAGTGCTTCAAACTTCATCTTATTACAATTAATAACACTTAAAGCCTTAGAATAATTTAGAAGAAAATTAACCGTCTCTTCTTTCGGTTGTAATTCATTTAATTCTTTAATAAAATGATTTGTGTAAAGTTTTGCCATTAGAAATATTTTGTGTTGATTATTTTCTAACGCGGCAAAAACTTTTTTATTGTTTAATTGGTTAAAACTATTTGATGTTTATCAATAATTTTTCTTAAATTAATTAGGGCATAACGCATTCGCCCTAAGGCGGTATTGATGCTTACACCAGTTTTATCAGAGATTTCTTTAAAACTTAAATCGTCATAAATACGCATCAGCAAGACTTCCTTTTGATCTTCTGGAAGTTCTTCAACCAAACGTCTCACGTCATTTTCAACCTGGTCTTTAATGATTTGTTTCTCGGCATTTAAGGTGGTATCGCTCAATACAGAAAAAATACTGAATTCACCAGTATTATCAAACTTTGGCATTCTGTTGTTTTTTCTAAAGTAATCAATTACTAAATTATGGGAAATACGCATAACCCAAGGTAAAAACTTCCCTTCTTCGTTGTAAGCACCTCGTTTAAGGGTTTTTATGACTTTTATAAAAGTGTCTTGAAAAATATCTTCAGTGACATCTCTATCATAAACTTTTGAATAAATAAAACTATATACTTTTTGTTTATGTCGGGTAATAAGAATTTCTAAAGCATGCTCGTTACCCTGAATGTAATTGGTAACTAAAGTAGCGTCTGGAATAAGTTCGTATGGCATAATCATTACTTTTTGTGCATTGAAGAATGCTTCTCTGCTTGGGGTTATACGTTAAAAAGTAATGTTCTGCTATAGGCTAAAAAGTGTTTTTTGATTTAATAACTTGTCAAATATAATAACAAACCTTCTAAAAAAACAACATTTATTGGCTTTTTTTAACTGGTAAGCAGCTAAAAATCCAATTATTACGATGTATGTCTTTAAATTAAATAACTGTTTAATATCCCGAAATAGCGGTTTACATCTGGGTATTATGATTGGAATACAATAAATTTAGTAGGATACAATACTTATAGTATCTTTGCAAAATTATTCCTAAAAAACATATGATTTCTAATCTTTCAGACGTAAATCCAAAACACAACATCATCATTAAAGGTGCAAAATTGCACAATTTAAAAAACATTGATGTGGTCATTCCTAGAAACCAATTGGTCGTTATTACCGGGTTATCAGGTTCAGGAAAATCAAGTTTGGCCTTTGATACCTTGTATGCAGAAGGACAAAGACGATATGTGGAAAGCTTATCCAGTTATGCTCGCCAATTTTTAGGGAGATTAAACAAACCCAAAGTAGATTATATTAAAGGCATTGCTCCTGCCATAGCGATAGAACAAAAAGTAAACTCAACCAATCCTAGATCCACCGTTGGAACAACTACAGAAATTTATGACTATTTAAAATTATTGTTTGCAAGAATTGGGAAAACCTATTCTCCCAGCTCGGGAAATGAAGTAAAAAAAGATACCGTTACCGATGTTTTAAACTATTTAAAACAATTTAGTGAAGGTGAAAAATTATTGCTCTTAGCGCCTATTCATTTGGAAGATGGACGTGAAATGCAAGATAAACTTAAGGTGCTTCAACAACAAGGTTATGCCAGAATTAAAGTAAAAAATGAGGTTATAAGAATTGATGAAGTCAAACTTAATGAATCCATTCAAGATATTTTTTTAGTGGTTGATAGAATCATTATCAAAGATGAAGAAGATTTTCAAAAAAGACTCGCTGATGCCATACAGACTGCCTTTTTTGAAGGTAAAGGGGTTTGCATGATTGAGACTTTAAGCACACAATCCCTTCGACAATTCAGCAATAAATTTGAACTTGATGGCATCACCTTTTTAGAACCCAATGTGCATCTATTCAGTTTTAACAATCCTTATGGTGCTTGCCCTAAATGTGAAGGATATGGAGATATTATTGGAATTGACGATGATTTAGTCATTCCAAACACCGGCTTATCTGTTTATGAAAACGCTATTTTTCCTTGGCGAGGTGAAAGCATGAGTTGGTATAGAGACCAGCTGGTCAATAATTCGCATAAATTTAACTTTCCAATCCACAAACCTTTTTTTGAATTAACCCAAGAACAAAAACAACTTATCTGGGACGGTAATCCCTATTTTGAAGGTTTAAATGCTTTTTTTGCTGAGCTGGAAGCTAAAGCCTATAAAATTCAAAACCGAGTGATGTTATCTCGCTATCGAGGTAAAACCAAATGTAAAACCTGTAACGGTAAACGTTTAAGAATGGAAGCCAGTTACATTAAAATTAATGGTGCCACCATCACTGATCTGGTTGAAATGCCATTAAATAAACTATACCGGTTTTTTAAAGAACTGGAGCTGAATGACCATGATACACAAATTGCAAATCGTTTATTAAAAGAAATCAACAATCGACTGGGCTTTTTAGCAAATGTAGGCCTTGACTACTTAACACTCAACAGAAAATCAAATACTCTTTCCGGGGGCGAAAGCCAGCGGATTAACTTAGCGACCTCCTTAGGAAGCAGCTTAGTGGGCTCCATGTATATTTTAGATGAACCAAGTATTGGGTTGCATCCAAAAGATACCGAACGATTGATTTTAGTATTAAAAGCGTTGAGAGACCTGGGTAATACGGTAATCGTTGTAGAGCATGATGAAGATATTATGAAAGCAGCCGATAGCATCATTGATATTGGGCCTGAAGCTGGAACTTTTGGTGGTGAGGTTGTGGCTTACGGAACTTATGATGACATTTTAGTATCAGATTCATTAACCTCAAAATATTTGGACGGTCGTTTAAACATTGAAATCCCAAAAACCCGAAGAACCTCCAAATATTATATTGATATTATAGGGGCTCGTGAAAACAATTTAAAAAATATAGATGTACGGTTTCCTCTAGGCATGCTAACGGTTATAACGGGCGTTTCTGGTAGTGGAAAAAGCACCTTGGTAAAAAAAATTCTATATCCTGCCTTGCAAAAAAGGTTAACGGATTTTTCTGATAAGCCTGGGCAATTCACCACCTTAGAGGGTCATTTTAGTAATGTTAATCATATTGAGTTTGTAGATCAAAACCCTATAGGGCGCTCTTCGCGCTCCAATCCGGTAACCTACATCAAAGCCTATGATGACATTAGAGCCTTGTATTCAAGTCAAAAATTGAGTACGATTAGAGGGTTTCAAGCAAAGCACTTTTCTTTTAATGTAGATGGCGGACGCTGTGAGACTTGTAAAGGCGAAGGTGAAGTAACCATTGAAATGCAGTTTATGGCAGATGTGCATTTAGAATGTGAAACTTGTAAAGGCAAACGTTTCAAAAAGGAAGTCCTTGAAGTAAGCTTTGCAGGCAAAAATATTGATGATGTTTTAAATTTGACGATTGATGATGCGATTGCTTTCTTTGACATAAATAAACAACCCAAAATAAAAACTAAATTACAGCCTTTACAAGATGTTGGCTTAGGCTATGTTACCTTAGGTCAAAGTTCTTCTACCCTTTCTGGTGGCGAAGCACAGCGTATAAAACTAGCCTCGTTTTTGGGTAAAGGAAACAACAAAGAAAAAGCGCTGTTTATTTTTGATGAACCCACAACGGGCTTACATTTTCATGATATTTTAAAACTTTTAAAATCTTTTAACGCCTTAATAGAAAAAGGGCATTCTATAGTGGTAGTAGAACACAATTTAGACCTTATTAAATGTGCCGATTATGTGATTGATTTAGGCCCAGAAGGCGGAGAAAATGGTGGTTACATGGTAGCCAAAGGCACACCCGAAGAGATTATTAAGAATCCTCAATCCATTACGGGATTTTATTTAAAAGAAAAACTCTGATTAATAAAATAAAAAGGCCGACAATCCAATAATTAAAGATGCTAAAGGCATTACAAAACTCAAAAACAAAAACGATATGAAGCTGCTTTTTATAAAACTCAAAAAGTAGCCTTGTTTATAGAAATTTTTAACGGCAAACATCAAATAAAAAAAGGTTGAAAACATAACCAATCCTATTAAAAAGCCTGATAGTTGAAAGATAAGATTCCCTAAAATCAAGAGGCTAAACACCATAAATAAAAATGAGAAAAAGTAAAAGGTAAACACTAAATGATGTGCAAACCGTCCTTTGTTATAATAAAATAATTTGAGTAACAAGGCAAAAATAGGCAGCAAAATAAACATGGCAATGGGAATACTATCCATAAACGCTTGTAAAATAGAGCCTCCACTCCTTTGTTTGTAAAACTTAAGTGCTTGACTATACAATTTTTTCTTAAATGCTCCAGCGTCATCATTCAATCCCATCTCTTTTAAAATAGTGCTATCTGGTGCGCCCATAGCAATTAAAGAGTCAATCTTTTTTTCATTAAAATCAAAACTAGAGTTTACCATCGGTTTATCCTTATTTGAGGTTATTAATGAATCCAGTTCTTTATAACTCTTTACATCTAACCCTATATTATTGTCTTTTAAGGTTCTCGATAATTCCTGTGCTTGAACCGAATCTAATAAAGGTTTGGCTTGAATGGTATCTAGCACTGTTTGGGTTTTATCGAACCCTTTTTTAAAATCAGAATCAAATGCTTGAATAACATCTCTAGTAATGAAACTGAACAAAAAGAAAAACACGACCGAAATAAACAAATACATTTGAGCTGGATGCAAATACAACAACCGCTTCCCTTCTATAAATTTATTGGCCAAATAACCCGGCCTAAACATCAATGGTAAATAACTTTTAAAAAAACGGGCATCAAATGAGAAATAATTACTGATGGTATTATAAAACAGCACTTCTAAAGTTAGTTCATCAACTGTTTTTTGCCCACAATGAGGACAAAATTGAAAACTAGAATCATATTTTTTTTCGCAATTTTTACAAGTGATCCATTCGGTTTTCATAATAAGAAAGCGTTTGTTATAAAAATAAACATTTTTCTTGAATGTCCTTCTTTTTTTACCTTATAAGAAGCTTGATAAGGATACGCTCATTTAAAAAAATTAAAGAATTGAAAAAATCTCTTTTCTAAAGATAAGCAACATACCACTAAAAAAAAATTTTTGTTTATTGATTATCAAATAGTTAATAAGTAATGTGATTTTTTGGCACGCTGTTTGTAAATACCATTTTGTATCACAATTAAAACTTACAAAGATGAAAAGAATTGTATTATTAGCAAGTATAATCCTAACAGGATTCGCTGCTGTCGCAACCACAACAACCAAAGGAGAAACTACTGCAACGTATATGAATGGGTATGGTAATTCTTTTATATTTGTAGAAGGCGGTATTGAATTTTCTGTGTTTCCTGATGGTCAGTTTGATTTCAATATATTAGGAAACCGTTCAAACTTAAACGTATCTATTGGCTCACCCCATGTAAACATTAGTTTTAATTCAGGGTACGACTATAACACCTATGTACAATATGACGAGTATGGTGCTGTTATTCAAATAGAAAACACTCCTATTTACTACGACTATTATGGTCGTATTAACAGAGCCGGAAATGTAAACATCAATTATAACAATTATGGTTACATCTCTAGAGTTGGTGGATTGTATGTGCATTACAACCGATACAACGTATTTTCTCATTGCTCTGGTTTTATAAATATTTATAACCAGCAGTATGTGTACAGACCTTGGCACCGATATTACAGTATGCCCGCCTATGACTATAGAGTGGTATATAGCAGACCTTACAGACAATATTACAAACCTGTTAGATATAGCTACAACAAACCCTACTATAACAATCATAGACCAAGAACATCGGTGGCAACAAGACGGGGCTCTAGCATTGAAAGAAACAGACATTATGCCACGGCAAATAGAATGAATACTAACAGAAGTGATCCATCACAGTTAAGAACAAATTACAACAATAGAAGAGATTACGCCAAGGTTGAAAACAATCAACGCGTTCACCGGGATAATTATAGAAATCAAAGCGATGACAGACGTGACCATGATAGAGCTGATAACCGTGTAAACAACAATAATTTCAATAAAACCAGGGAAACGGTTAGAAGAACCCATAACCCTGGTACAGATATCAAGAGAAGTCAAGATGTTATGAGAGATCGAAATAATTCGGCTTCCCAAAAACCAAATGCATCAAACACTCGTACATATCATAAAACCATCACTAGAAGTACTCCAAAAGTTGCAGAACGCAGCACACAAAGTAAAACAAGAGTGACTTCAAGTAATAATAATTCAAGAAACAATTCAGCCTCGCAAGGTAAAAGAAGATTATAAAGATTTGGTTGGTTAGTTTGGAAAGCCCTACGACATGTATGCCTCAAAGCAGCTTCGTAGGGTTTTCTGTTTTATTTAAGTCGCTTAACGAATCTATTTAAAAGTGAAGAAACATCCTCAGAAAAATTAAAGGCATAAACGATGATGCCATAAATGATTGAAAACAGCAAGGACTTTAAGCCTATATTGATTATGGGATGAAACGGAAAATCCCAATAATAAAATAGCACAAAACAAAACAAAATCAGGATGAGTGTTTTAAGACTTCCAAGAGTAAAAGGTGTTATTTTAAACGCATATTTCACAAACAGTACTTTAGAAATATTATAAGCCAAAACCGATATAAAGGTTGCAAATGCAGACCCAGTTATCCCATATTTAGGAATGAAAATAATATTTAAAGTAATGGTGGTAATAACCAAAAAAACACCAAGCAATAAGACCATTCTATAATAATCGCTATTAAATAAAATAGCATTATTATTTCCCAATAGGTTGTCAGTTAGCTTTGAAATGCCTATTAAAAAAACAATCACCAATCCGCCACTGAACTTTTCGGGAATTAATAAGTACAACTGATGGATATTTAAGATAATGATTAGATATATGAACCCACTGATGATAAACAAATTCAATGAACTTTTTTGATACAGTTCCTTCAATTCAACATAATTCTTTTCATTTAAAAGTTTAGCGGTAACCGGGCTAATAATTTGGTGCAAAGACCTTAAGGGAACCCCTATAACACTGGCAATATAAATAGCAACACCATAATAGGCTACTTTTTCGATATTCACATAATAGCCCAACATAAACTTATCAATCTCTAGAATAATGTTGGCTACAGATCCTGCTACAATAATTAAACCTGTGTATTTTAACACATTGGGCAAACTTTTAAATCTGTGAAATTTTATTACGGGTTGCCTTAAACTAAACGCATAAATAGCCATGATAATCATTCTTATGATATAAACGCCAACAATGCTTAAAATTAGCTCATCAACCAATAAATAACCCGCATATAAACACAACAGTAAGATGGTGGTGCTTAATCTATGAAAGACTTCTTTCATGAAATTCCCAAAAACACTTTGCATTTGAACTCTGCTCCATGCATAAAATACTTCAAAATAGGCAAAAGAAATAGCCGACACATAAATAAGCCAGTAATACTCTTTAATGATGGCATTTTTTTGTGATAACCATTGGCTTAAGGTTTCATAAGATAACTGACCTATTAAGCCAAGAGGAATAATTATGAGCAAAGGCAAAAACATCATGAGTGTTAAAAAACTGTTTTGGGATTGCCTGGTTTTAAAAACAGAATAAAATTTAATAATGGTATTGTTGGTACCAAAAGCCATAATGGGCATCATGATATTGGCTGTTGACAAAATAAAGGTTATCAATCCAAAGTAGGTATCACTAATAAAATTGGTAAACAAAAAGAGGACATTTATGGCTCCAATTCCAAATCCTACATAAGTAATGATGGTATTTTTTATGGATTGAGAAGCTACAACGCCCATTAGATTAATTTTGATAATGATTTTGTTAATGACTTTCTGCTATAGGTTTCCAAACCAATTGGGTTAGATTTTAACAGACCAAGTTTATACGCTTTATAGTAAGTCAAGATAACCTTTTTTAACGAATTATAATCGTCGTAATACAAATAGGTTCCTGTGTTGGTTTCCCGTATCATTTTTTCAACATCGGATGCCTTTGGACCCAGTGCCAGAATGGGTCTGTTAGAGACCATATATTCAAATAACTTCCCGGGAATGATGCATTTGGTTGCTTCAGAATCTACTTCCACCAACAATAATACCTGTGATTTTTTTTGATAGCTTATGACTTGTTTATGTGATACATACCCTATATTATTAACATAATTACTTAAATGGTATTTTTTAATAGATTGTAATACATCATCGCTTAGCAAACCTATAAAATTCAATTGAAAATCATTAGAGAACTCTTGATCTTCATGGGTCAAATCAGATAAAACTTGCCATAAAACTTCCGGATTCCTTTTAGAAAGCATGGAACCAATATGCGACATGGTAAATTTAACATCCAAAGTTATTTTTTCAGAAACTTCATAATCATAGCCATTGGTAATCACTTCAATGGGTTGACTAGTGATTCCTTTGAATTCATCTTTAGTTTTAAAACTTGTCACTATAATTTGACTAGCAGTATTTAAAACCTGTTTTTCAAGTTCCAAATGCTTCTGTTGGGATTTTTTCGTCAGTTTTAGCTGATGATGATATCCAATGGTGGTCCAAGGATCTCTAAAATCTGCAATCCACTTCACCCCTAGTTGCTTTTTTAGTGTTAACCCTATAAGATGTAAACTGTGTGGCGGACCCGTAGTGATAATGGCATCAATAGGATGGTCTTTAATATAAGCAGTAAGGTATTTAACAGAAGATTTTACCCAACTCACACGAGCATCCGGTATAAAAAAATTGCCTCTTATGAAGAGCAATAGTTTTTCCAGAGCATTTTGATTCGTTTCTTCAGAAATAATGCCTTTACTAATTGTTTTTGACCTTTGTTTTGAAAACAACCGAGCAAGTTTATAGGGTTCAGAAATAGGTTGTCTTAAAACTTTCAAATCTGTTGAAACTTCGGTTAGTAAACTTTCATCAATAATAGGATAATTTGGATTTTCAGGAACATAAACGATGGGCTCTATATCAAACTCGGGCAGATATTTAACAAACTTTAACCAACGCTGAACGCCAGGACCGCCAGATGGAGGCCAATAATAGGTGATAATGAGTGCTCTTTTATGCACTGTTATTCGATTTAAACTTAATTTGGTAGAATAACCCTAATATAATTAAAATACCCACTAAAACAGAGCTTGCTAAAGCAATCGAGCTTCCTGTTTTTACAACCTGAGGCTCAAACTTAAACTCAATGGTATGATTTCCTTCTGGAATTTGCATACCACGCAACACATAATTAACATTGGTATGAGTTGTTTCCTGTCCATCAATCAAAGTTTTCCATCCATGTCCATAATATATTTCAGAAAACACAGCAAAACCTTTGACGTTATTTTGGGATTTATACTTTAAATAATTTGGTTTATGTTGTACCAATGAAATCGTTGCCGTTGAGTCTGAACCATAGCTTGTTTCATACCTTCCTTTTTGAAAATCATCATTTTTTATAACCGCTTCATTTTTAACATCTAGACTATCTAAGGCTAACATGGCTTCATTAGCAGACTTAACCACCTGCAACTTTTTAACAAACCAAGCATTTCCATGGACTTCGTCATTTAAATAAGGAACTAGCTGTCCTTTATCGTCATTGATGATAATATACTTTGTGTTAAGCATATTCAAAACGTTGATATTGTTTTTGGCTATGTAAAAATCAAATAATTCATCATATTTTTTTAAGGATGCTGCATGATATCCCGTTAAAGAATTATGAAAATAAGAAGCTCTTGCTCCAGAAGATGTTACATCGAACACTCTAAAATGGGTGGTATCCTTTAAAATTTCTAAATCAGCTGAATTGGTCTGATAAGGTTTGTTAACAGCAATCGAAGAGGTGAAATCGTCATTATTAACATAGCGTTTATCAACAGAAACCAAATCAAATAAAATTAAAATGCCAAACGTCACAATCACCCAAGATTGTTTTAGCTTTTGTTTTAAAAACATAAAAATAATACCCGCTGCAAGCATTACCAATACAAGTGTTCTTATGGTATCTTCCACAAAAACAGATTGCCTATCTTGTTTAAGCGCATCTACAAACTCTGGCCCATAATTTTGTCTGTAAAATCCATCATTGATCCCAACAAAATCAAATAAGGTTGATTTTAATAATAAAAATAGGATCGCCATGCCAGCAGTAATAAGAGCGGAATACTTTAAAGCGTCTTGTTTTTCTTGAACTGTAGAATCGCCTTTAAAAAGTTTTGAAAGCCCTAAAACAGCCAATAAAGGAATGCATAATTCTAAAATAACTTGAATGGATGTTACGGCTCTAAATTTATTATACAGAGGCACATAATCAATAAAAAAGTTGGTCAACAAGCCAAAATTTTTTCCGTAAGAGAGGAATAATGAAAAAATGGCGCCACCTACTAACCACCATTTCTGTCTCCCTTTTACTAGAAATAAAGCGAAGAAAAACAAAAACAAAACAACTGCACCCACATAGGCTGGCGCTTCAACAATAGGTTGTTTTCCCCAATACATGGGTGCGCGTTTTGATTCTTCTAAAGCTTGTGAAGATGAGGCTCCAAGCTTTCTGAATGCTTCATAGGTTTTAGAATCCTTTCCAACATTTTCTCCATGGCCTCCACCCATAAATCTTGGAATATACAGATTAAAAGTTTCCCAGAAACCATAACTAAACTGCGTAATGTACTCTCTGTCTAAACCCGATGTGATGTCTTTAGGAGTTCCATCTGGATTGATGGTTAATTCACTTTTTCCACGGGTACTTTCTTTAGCGTATTCTTGAGTGGCTAGGATGTTGGTAGCATTCAATCCAACCGCTAAAACAGCAGCAATGATGAGCACTCCAACGGCTTTAAAATAAGGAACAAGCGCTTTCTTTTTATAGGCATCTATTAGAAAAACAAGACCTAAAATGATGACTAAAAACAGTAAATAATATGTCATTTGAAAATGGTTTGCTACTATTTCTAAGCCCAAGGCTATGGTAGTAAGCAAAAAGCCATATACATATTTTCTTTGAAAGGTTAACAGAATACCACTTAAGACCAAGGGCATATAGGCTATGGCATGTGCCTTACTATTATGTCCAACGCCAAGAATGATGATTAAATACGTTGAAAACCCAAAGGCTAAAGCGCCCATAGCTGCCAGCTTATAATCAACTTTTAAAACCAATAAAAGCACATAAAACCCCAGTAAATACAGAAATAAATAATCGGACGGTCTTGGTAAAAATCGAATAGAAAGGTCTAGACTTTTAATAATATTATGGGGGTATTTTGCTCCTAATTGATAGGTTGGCATACCGCCAAAAGCACTGTTGGTCCAATAGGTTTCTTCTCCTGTGTCCGCTCTAAAATCGTTTTGCTGTTTAGACATACCAATATATTGCATGATATCACTTTGGAATAATTGTTTTCCTTGTAAAACAGGGTAAAAATAAGCTAGAGAGATTATAACAAACCCTATAAGAACCCATAGGTGTGGTAAGAATCGTTTTATATAAAATGGCATGAATTTAGATTAAAATCAATGAATGTGAAAATTAATCAATTTCTTCGTAATCAATATAGTCTCCTACATTTTTATTTGAAGATTTCGTTTTTGGGACTTTATCAATGGTTACCTCTCCTTCTTTTTTTTCAGGTTCTCTTTGATTTTGGAATGAACCTCCAAAACGCTCTTGGGCTTTCTTAGCCACAAACTTCATTAAAAGTGGCGCAAACAACCTGGTGATTACCTTAAGCACGTAATAAATGACCAATATAATTAAAATGGTTCTTATGAAACCAGTTGCCGATGCAAATTGTAGCATGATAAAATTTTTAAACAAAAATACAATTCTATGTTTTTAAAAAAGAGTCAAAAATGATAAAAAAACTATAAAATCTCTATATTTGAATGCCTTAATTTTTATTAAGACCAATAGCTATATGATTTTATAATTTCAACATCCGTTTAAATCCTTAATTATGAAGCCTATCAAATCTACTTTTACTTTGATTATTTGTTTAATCGCGACCAACCTATACAGCCAATATACCGATGTTATCAATTCAAACAGGCCTGGTGTTTCCAGAAGTGCTTTTTCTGTAGGCACCAATGTAGCACAATTTGAAGTGGGTCCATTTTTAATCAATGAAAAACGCAAACCAGCATTAAAAACAGAAGTTTCTGGGTATGGAATTGATTTTGCAGCCAGATATGGGTTACTTTTTGAAGAATTAGAGTTAAACGTAGAAGGCACTTACCAAAATGATACCAAAACCTATTTCTCGAATATTGTTTTTGATGAAGCACGTTCCAATTTCAAATATGTAGCTGTCGGTGCAAAATACTTGCTTTATGACCCTTATAAAAACTCTGAAGATGAAAAGCCAAACCTTTACAGTTGGAAAGCCAACCATCGATTTAAATGGCAATCTTTAATTCCCGCAATTTCCGTTTATGCTGGGGCAAATTACGATACAGAAAACAACCCTTACACAGCTCAAGGCATTGAAGGGTTCAGTCCGAAAGTCATGATAGCCACACAAAATAATTTTAATGGCGGATGGGTTTTTGTCATGAATTTAATTAAAGATAGAATTGGTACCGATCAATCAGATTTTCAATACATACTCACCTTAACGCATTCTTTCAATCCAAAGTGGGTGGTTTTTGGAGAAGCACAAGGGATCCAAAGTGATTTTTATGCAGACAATTTATTTAGGTTTGGAGGCGCCTATTTATGGGGCAAGGATTTTCAGTTGGATACTGCTTTAACCTTTAACACCAAAGATACGCCTTCGGTTTTTAGCGTTAATTTTGGTGCTTCCTACCGACTGGATTTTCATAAAGATAAAGAAATTGATTCGAATGATAATGGAACGTCCGCAAAAGATGAAAGAGGCAGAAAGTCAAGGAAAAATGGAAAAACAACCGATGTTATTGAAGCGTACAACAAGAAAAACAAAAGAAAAAAACAAGACTTTAATTAATACCCAAGATATCTGATTTTTTAGCATGATCACCATAAAAGAAGTAAAAACTAAAAAAGATTTAAAGGATTTTGTAAAGTTTCCATTTAAATTATATAAAAACTCACCGTACTGGGTTCCTCCTATTATCAGCCAGGAAATTAAAACGTTTAACAAAAAAGAAAACCCTGTTTTCAATGATGCAGAGGCTCACTTTTTCTTAGCTTTTAAGGGTCATGAGATTGTTGGTAGAATTGCGGCTATTATCAATTGGCTTGAGGTTAAATACCAGAATCAAAAGAAAATGCGGTTTGGTTGGTTTGATTTTATTGATGATTTTAATGTTTCTAAAGCTTTATTAGCTAAAATTGAAGAAATAGGCAAAGAACATCATTTGGAATATGCCGAAGGTCCTGTTGGATTTTCTAATTTAGATAAAGTGGGCGTTATTACCGAAGGCTTTAACGCCATAGCACCCATGATAACCTGGTATAATGATCCCTACTACGCAAAACATTATGAAGCTGAGAACTACCAGGTGGAAAAGTGCTATTCAGAAAGCAGGTTTCCTTTTTTAAATGTAAAGCCGGAATTTTTTTTTAAGGCACAGGAATTAATTAAAAGACGCTATAACCTGAAGGCTTTAACATTTACCAAAACCTCTGAGGTTATGCCCTATGTAGACCAGATGTTTGATTTATTTAATAAAACATACGCATCATTATCCTCGTTTGTAGCTATTACAGACATTCAAAAAGAATATTTTAAGAAAAAATTTATCAGTTTTGTTAATCCAGAATACATAAAATTTGTTGTTGATAAAGACGATAATTTAGTTGGTTTTGCCATTGTAATGCCAGCCTTTGCAAAAGCATTGCAAAAAGCCAAAGGAAAATTGTTTCCTTTTGGTTTTAATTATATTCTAAATGCAAAAAAAAACAGTAAGGATGTTATCTTTTATTTAATTGGCATTCATCCAGATTATCAAAATAAAGGGGTACATGCGGTTATTTTTAATGAATATTATAAAACATTTACCGAAAAAGGAATCCAGACATGTTTTAGAACTCCAGAGCTTGAAGATAATACAGCCATTCATCAAATATGGAAACATTTTTCACCTGAGGTTTACAGAAGACGCAAAACCTATAGAAAGATGTTATAATAAAAAATGCCACTTTAAAAGTGGCATTTTTATCTTATATTTTTAATATTATCTATTACTATCTATTACTCACCCATTGCTGCCATAACCGCAGCTGATAACCTTTGATAGGTGCCGTTTTCAAGTCTAGCTCTAATGGCATCAAAAGCATCCAATGATATTTGAACATCCTCTAGCGTATGCGTTGCGGTTGGAATTAATCTAAGTAAAATTAGTCCTTTAGGTATTACAGGATAAACCACTATAGAACAGAAGATTCCAAAATTCTCTCTTAGGTCTTTAACTAAGGCCATAGCTTCTGGAATGCTGCCTTTTAAATACACTGGAGTTACACAGCTTTGTGTAGTTCCAATATCAAAGCCTCGTTCTTTAAGTCCGTTTTGCAAAGCATTGGTATTTTCCCATAGCTTATTTTTAAGCTCTGGCATGGTTTTGAGCATTTCTAAACGCTTTCTGGCACCAACAACCAATTGCATTTGCAATGACTTAGCAAACATTTGCGAGCGTAAATTATATTTTAAATAGTCTATAATTTCTTGATCAGCGGCTATAAAAGCACCTGTGCCTGCCATAGATTTTGCAAACGTAGCAAAGTATACATCTATATCGTCTTGCACCCCTTGCTCTTCTCCTGTACCAGCACCTGTTTTTCCTTGTGTACCAAATCCATGAGCATCATCCACTAAAAATCGAAAGTTATATTTTTTCTTTAAGGCTGCAATTTCTTTTAATATGCCTTGTTCACCTCGCATGCCAAAAACCCCTTCAGAAATAACCAAAATACCTCCACCAGTCTGTTCTGCCATTTTAGTGGCTCTGTCTAGATTTTTTTCAATGCTTTCTAAATCATTATGTTTGTATGTAAATCGTTTACCCATGTGCAGACGAACACCATCAATAATACAGGCATGCGCATCAACATCATAAACAATGATATCATTTTTATTAACCAAAGCGTCAATTGTAGATAACATCCCTTGGTACCCAAAATTTAAAAGATAAGCAGCTTCTTTATTAACGAATTCAGCGAGTTCTTTTTGCAAGGTTTCGTGAAGATTTGTATGACCAGACATCATTCTTGCTCCCATAGGATAGGCTGAGCCATAGGCTGCTGCTGCTTCGGCATCTACTTTTCTTACTTCAGGATGGTTTGCCAACCCTAAATAATCGTTGATGCTCCAAGTAATAACATCTTTTCCTTGAAACTTCATCCGATTAGAAATTTGCCCTTCTAATTTAGGAAATACGAAATAACCTTCTGCTTGAGAAGCCCACTTTCCTAGTGGTCCTTTATCTTTATAAATTTTTTCAAATAAATCTTTCATTAATTACATGTGTTATTGCTATTAAAAAATTCAATATAACTTCTAAAAAAAAACTTCAGTTACATTAAAATACGGTTCATTTATATGCTCCTTTGTAAAGCTTTTAATCCTTAGTTAGTTGGGGCAAAATTAAATATTTATATGGTTTGAACATAATTTTTACTATTGAATTATTAATAAAATAAAAAAGAGATAGAATTTTGTTAAAAACAATACTATCTCTTTTCAATAAATTTATGGTTAATTATTTTATATACTCAATTTTTTTAATGGCTTCGGCATTAACACTATCAAAAAAGCCTTGTTCACTCATCCATTTATCACTGTAAATCTTGCTCATGTAGCGCGAACCATGGTCTGGGAAAATAATCACAACACAATCTGTACTTTTAAATCTTCCTTCTTCTCCTAATTGTTTTATGGCCTGCATGGCTGCTCCAGAGGTATAGCCAACAAATAGACCTTCAGATTTAGCAATCATTCTAGCTGTGTGAGCACTTTCTTCATCCGTTACTTTAATAAACTCGTCAATGGTATCAAAATCTGTAGCAGAAGGGATTAAATTTTTCCCTAATCCTTCAATTCTATAAGGATAGATCTCTTTCTCGTCGAATTCTTTGGTTTCATGATATTTTTTAATAACCGAACCAAAAGCATCTACTCCAATAACCTTAATGTTAGGGTTTTGCTCTTTTAAATACTTTGCAGTACCAGAAATAGTTCCACCAGTTCCGCTACAAGCTACCAAATGGGTTATTTTCCCTTCGGTTTGCTTCCATATTTCCGGACCTGTTGAATAATAATGAGCATCAACATTCAATTGATTGAAATATTGATTGATGTAAACAGAGCCTTTTATTTCTTGATGCAGTCTTTTCGCAACTTCATAATACGATCTAGGATCATCGGCACTTACATGTGCAGGACAAACATACACTTTAGCACCCATGGTTTTAAGCATGTCTATTTTGTCGGCAGAAGATTTAGAGGTTACAGCCAAAATACAATCATACCCCTTAATAATACTAACCATAGCTAAACTAAACCCAGTATTACCGGAAGTAGTTTCAATAATAGTATCACCAGGTGTTAAAATACCTTGTTTTTCTGCTTGCTCAATAATGTAAAGCGCTATTCTGTCTTTTGAAGAGTGCCCCGGATTAAAAGCTTCTACTTTTGCGTAAAAATTACCTTTAAATGGAGAGGTGATTTTATTAAGTTTAATAAGTGGTGTTTTACCTACTAAATCCAATACATTGTCAAAAACCTGATTTTTATGTTTCATAAATGCTTTTTAAGCGCTACTTTAATTAAAAAAATTAAGGTAACTTAAACCAAGCAAAAATAAAACATTTTTTTTTATTAACAATGAATTCCTTCTAAATCTAATAAAAAGGCATATTCTAAGGCCACTTCCTTTAAACTTTCAAAACGTCCGGAAGCACCTCCATGACCAGAATCCATGTCTATATGAAATAAGATTTTGTTAGAATCTTTTTTATACGCTCGTAGTTTGGCTACCCATTTTGCGGGTTCCCAATACTGCACTTGAGAATCATACAATCCTGTGGTTATAAGCATATTAGGATAGTTTTTTTGTTCTACATTATCATATGGTGAATATAGTTTTATATAATGATAATACTCTTTATTATGAGGATTTCCCCATTCATCATATTCGCCTGTGGTTAATGGAATGGTGTCATCAAGCATCGTTGTCACCACATCAACAAATGGAACAGCCGCTAAAACACCATGATATAATTCTGGATTCATGTTAATAACAGCTCCTACAAGCAAGCCTCCAGCAGAACCTCCATAAGCGTAAAGATGCTTTTTGGATGTGTATTTCTCTGTGATGAGGAATTTTGAACAATCTATATAATCATGAAAGGTGTTAAGTTTAGATAGAAGTTTTCCGTTTTCATACCATTGTCTGCCAAGATATTCACCACCTCTCACATGAGCAATGGCATAAATAAACCCTCTATTGAGCAAACTTAACCGAATGGTAGAAAAAGAAGGATCTATGGTAGAGCCATAAGAACCGTAAGCATACAGCAATAAAGGATTTTCCCCGTTGAGTTTTATCCCTTTTTTATACACCATTGAAATGGGAACTTTTACGCCATCTCTGGCCGTAGCCCAAAGCCGTTTTGATTCGTAATCATTTTTATCAAAATCATCCCCTAAAACTTTCTGCTCTTTTTTAATGTCACTCTGTTTTGTATAAAAATTATAATCAATCACAGCACTTGGCGATGTTAAAGAATTATAGCCATATCGTAAAACATCACTATCAAAATCGGGATTATTGCCAATATAGGCGGTATAGGTTTCGCTTTCAAACGGTAAATAATAATCTTCTTTACCGTTCCAACTCATAATTCTTAAGTTATTTAAACCATTTTCACGTTCATTTACGACTAAATAATCCTTAAAAATTTCAATATCCTCGATTAAAACATGGTTTCTATGAGGCAAAACTTCTTCCCAAAATTCTTTTTTTGTTTTAGTTTCATGGGTTTTTAAAAGTTTAAAATTTTTAGCGCCTTCACTATTGGCAATAATATAGAAGACATCATTGAAATGCGCTATGCTATAATCCAATTCTCGAACTCGCTTTTGAAATATTTTAAATTTTCCATCAGGCGTATTGGCATTTAAAATTCTATATTCTGAAGTTAACGTGCTGGAAGACCCAATAATTATATATTTTCTAGATTTGGATTTATAAACAAACGTATTGTAGGTTTCATCTTTTTCGTGAAATACAAGAGAATCTTCTGTAGTATTAGAGCACAACTTATGCTTAAAAATTTTATGGGAACGAAGCGTTAGCTCATCTTTTATGGTATAAAACAAGGTTTCATTATCATTGGCCCAGACGGCACTTCCTGTGGTATTTAAAATTTTATCGGAATAAATCTCACCCGTTTCCAGATTTTTTATTTGAATGGTATACTGTCTTCTGCTAACAGTATCTGTTGAGAAACTTGCCAGTTTATTGTTTGGGCTAATGGCAATGCTTCCTAAATTAAAGTAGGCATAATCTTTAGCCATCTCATTGCAGTCAAAAAGAATTTCTTCTGCAGCTTCTAAGCTTTCCTTCTTTCTAAGATAAATAGGATAGTCTTTTCCTTTTTCATAACGCGTAATGTACCAATAACCATTTAACTTGTAAGGAACGGTGGTGTCATCTTCCTTAATTCTACCTTTCATTTCATTAAACAAAGCTTTCTGAAAATCTTCGGTATGAGACATCATCTGTTTGGTATAGGCATTTTCTGAGTTCAAATAGTCGATAACTTCTGGATTATCCTTATCGTTTAGCCAATAGTAATCATCGATTCTAGTATCATGATGTATTTTTAGTTTTTTAGATTTTTTCTTTGCTATGGGATATGATATGCTATTTTTCAAAGGACGTATTTGTTATGAAATATAAAGTGCCAAAAATATAAAAATTATATAGTTTTGTAGGGATTAAAAAATTATAAAATTATGTTTGGAGATATGATGAATATGATGGGTAAATTAAAAGAAACCCAAAAGAAAGTTGAAGAGACTAAAATACGATTGAACTCTGTGTTCATTGATGAAAAAAGCCTTGATGGAAAATTGAAAATTACCTTATCGGCCAATAGAACCATTAAATCTATCGCTATTTCAGATGATTTACTACAAGACAAAGAAGAACTTGAAGATTATTTAGTTGTAACTTTAAACAAAGCCATAGAAAAAGCCACCAAAATAAACGAAACAGAGCTTGCTGCTGCTGCTAAAGAAGGTTTACCAAACATTCCTGGTTTGGATATGTTTAAATAGACGGATTGGACTTTTTAGATGGTTAGACTTTTAGACCTTTTAATGTCGATAAAACATAATCATGCATGGTGTTGGTATAATCTAAATGGGTTACCATACGTAGCTTGCCTCCTCCCATTCCAATGATATGAATATTGTTATCTTTTAGCTTTTTTGTAAACGTATTTTCATCAATCCCAGCATTTAGTTCAAAAATAATAATATTGGTTTCAATAGGCTCAACAGATTTGATGTAGGAAGCTTGCGCTAAAACACTTCCAATCTCTTTGGCTTTCTTGTGGTCTTCCTTTAATCGATCAATATGATGGTCTAAGGCATACAGTCCGGCAGCGGCTAAATAACCAACCTGACGCATATTACCACCAAATATTTTACGAACTCTAATGGCATTTTTCATAATGGTTTCATCACCAACCAACACAGAGCCAACGGGGCAACCTAAGCCTTTGCTTAAACACACACAAATAGTATCGAATACCTTACCATAATCCTGTGTGGTTTCATTTTTAACTACTAAGGCATTCCATAGACGTGCACCATCCAAATGAAATCCTAAGTTATTCGAGGCACACACCTCTTTTATTTTTAAAATTTCCTTAAAATCCCAGCAGGCACCACCACCTTTATTGGTGGTGTTTTCAATTTCAACCAAACTTGTTTGGCTGTAATAAAAAGCATCTGGATTAATAGCTTCCTTAACCTGATTGGCTGTAAACATCCCACTGTTTCCATCTAAAAGTCTACAAGAAACGCCACTGTTGAAAGAAGCACCACCAGACTCATAATGATAGATATGAGCGTATTTATCACAAATAACCTGCTCACCTGGATTGGTATGTAATTTTATGGCGGTTTGATTTGCCATGGTTCCCGATGGAAAAAATAAGGCTCTTGATTTTCCGAACATCTTTGAAATGCGCTCTTCTAATGCATTAACCGTTGGGTCTTCACTAAACACATCATCGCCAACTTTGGCTTGCATCATGGCTTCCAACATCGGTGGTGTTGGTTTTGTAACCGTATCGCTTCTTAAGTCTATGGTCATAAATAATTAGATAAATATGTTATAAAAATATTATTTAAATTTAAGTTCTTAAAGGGATAATCTTATTTTTGCAAAAAAAGTTTTAAATGATAACTCAAGACCAAATCAAATCTCTTAAAACCCGCCTAGACAAACTTAGGCACTATCTTTGACATTGATGCCAAACTTATAGAAATTCAAAACGAAGAAGAGCAAACCTTTGCACCTAATTTTTGGGACGATTCAAAGTCTGCTGAAATGGTCATGAAATCGCTTCGGGTCAAGAAAAAATGGGTTGAAGACTACCAAAAATCTAGCACACTTCAAGAAGACATTGAAGTCCTCTACGAATTCTACAAAGAAGGAGATACAACCATGGACGACGTAGAAACGCAATACCAAAAACTACAAGCGCTCTTAGAAGATATTGAGTTTAAAAACATGCTCTCTGAGGAAGGGGATAGTTTAAGTGCTGTGCTACAAATTACAGCTGGCGCTGGTGGTACAGAAAGTTGTGACTGGGCCAGTATGCTTATGCGCATGTACTTAATGTATGCCGAAAAAAGTGGCTTTAAAGTCAAAGAATTAAACTTTCAGGAAGGTGATGTGGCAGGCATTAAAACCGTAACTTTAGAAATTGAAGGCGATTTTGCTTTTGGATGGTTAAAAGGTGAAAACGGCGTACATCGTTTAGTAAGGATTTCTCCTTTTGACAGCAATGCCAAACGGCACACCAGCTTTGCATCGGTTTATGTCTATCCATTAGTGGATGATACTATTGAAATAGACATTAATCCAGCAGATATTGAAATCACGACTGCACGATCTAGTGGTGCTGGTGGACAAAACGTAAATAAAGTAGAAACTAAGGTGCAATTAACCCACAAACCAACTGGCATTCAAATTCAATGTTCAGAAACACGTTCTCAGCATGACAACAGAGCAAGAGCTTTACAAATGCTAAAATCCCAGCTTTATGAAATTGAATTACAAAAGCAGTTAGCACAGCGGGACGATATTGAAGCTGGTAAAATGAAAATTGAATGGGGAAGTCAAATTCGTAATTATGTCATGCAACCTTACAAACTGGTAAAAGATGTAAGAACCGGTCATGAAACCAGTAATGTAGAAGCTGTTATGAATGGTGATATCAACCCATTTTTAAAATCTTACTTGATGATGATGGGGCAAAAAGAAGATGAAGAAAAATCGTTATAAGCCATAAACTATGATAACCATATACCACAATAACAGATGTAGTAAATCCAGAATGGGATTAAAACTTTTGGAAGCATCTGGTAAAGAATTTAAAGTGATTGACTATCTTGAAAATATTCCTACGTTTGAAACGTTAAAAGAAATTATTGACTTGTTAGGAATAAGTCCTATAGAACTCATTAGAAAAAATGAATCTGTTTGGAAAGAGATCTATAAAAACAAAGCCTTTACAGATACCGAGTTAATACAAATAATGGTTGAAAACCCCAAATTAATTGAACGACCCATCGTTATAAATGGCCCTAGAGCCGTGGTTGGAAGGCCTACAGAAAAAATACAGGAAATCCTTTAACCCTCTTATTTTTCATATTTTCCATTTAACAAAATATTAACCAAAGCCGTTTAAACTTTGAGGTACTTTTGTTGTCTAAACAAAAAAACCTTCATGTATAGATCTATCCAAACCTTATTATTTACCATATTTTTTGTTACTTTAAACCATGCTCAGACGGCTGTAAACAATTCAAGTAAAAGCAATATTTTAACACCTTTTAGTACCGATGAACCTTCTGGAAAACCTTTAATTTTAAATGATGTCATCATCACGGGTACCGTTTATGATAACGACACCAAAGAACCCCTGGAATATGCCACGGTCAGTTTTTTTAATAAAAAAGAAAACAAGATAGAAACCGGTGGTATTACCGATGCCAAAGGAAACTTTAAAATTGAGGTAAAAGCTGGCGTTTATGATATTAATATTGAATATATCTCCTATATAACTAAAACCATAAAAAACAGAATACTCACTCAAAATGAAGATCTTGGTAAATTTTATCTAGAAATTAATTTAGAAGCTCTACAAGCTGTTGAAATCATTGCAGAAAGCACCACAGTCGAAATTAAATTAGATAAAAAAATCTATAATGTTGGTAAAGACTTAACCGTACGTGGTGGCACTGTAAGTGATGTTTTAGACAACGTACCATCTGTTTCTGTGGATGTTGAAGGCAATGTTTCTTTACGTGGAAACGACAATGTTAGAATACTAATTAACGGCAAACCTTCTGGCTTAGTAGGTTTAAACTCTACAGATGCTTTACGCCAATTACCTGCAGAATCTATTGAACGTGTTGAAGTTATTACTTCACCATCTGCTCGTTATGATGCCGAAGGCACCGCAGGGATCTTAAACATTATTTTAAGAAGAAGTAAACTGCAAGGACTTAATGGCGCAATGACTGCAAATGCTGGACATCCAAACGCTGCTGGAATTTCTGGAAACATCAATTACAGAACTGGTAATTTTAATTTTTTCAACACTTCTGGCTATAGTTACAGTGAGTCTCCTGGTAAATCCATAACAGAAACCGAGTATTTTAATTCCAATACATTTTTAAATGAAGATCGGATCTATGACCGAAACAGAAAAGGTTTAAACACTAATTTAGGAATGGAATGGTATATTAACGATACATCCTCTTTAACATCATCCTTTCTTTACAGAGACAGCGACCAAAACCAATTTGCTACCAATACCATTGATGAACTGGGTAATGTTGGCAATTTAATAAATCGCTCCATCAGGTTCGATCCAGAAGATGAAACAGATAAAACTACGCAATACTCCATTAACTTTGATAAACAATTTAACGGTAATTCTGAACATAAACTCACATTCGATTTTCAATATGAAAGCAGTTTTGAGGATGAAAAATCATTAATTTCACAAGACGGAAATGATGCCGAACGTGTTGAAACCATAGAGCAACAAGACAGAATACTGCTGCAAACCGACTATGTTTTACCCATTGGAGAAAAAAGCCAATTTGAACTTGGATATCGTGGAAATTTTAATGAATTAGATACTGATTACTCCCTTGAATTTAATGAAAATGGAACTTTTGTATTAGATACAGATGTTAGTAATAATTTAATTTACAGAGAATATGTAAATGCATTTTACTCTCAATTTGGAAGCAAAATAAAAAATAAATTTTCCTATTTACTTGGTTTAAGGCTAGAAGAAACAAGAATTACCATCGACCAGATTACTAGTGGAGACTTTGAAAAAAAGAATTATTTAGGGCTTTTTCCAACCGTTAATCTTGGATATGAAATTACTGAAAACCAAAGCATAACGTTAGGTTACAACAGAAGAATACAAAGGCCTAGATCGCGTTTTATAAATCCTTTTCCATCAAGAACCAGTGCCACTAATTTGTTTCAAGGCAATCCAGATATAGACCCAAGCTACTCAAACAAGATTGATTTTGGTTATTTAAACAAATTTGGAAAAACCACGCTCAATTCTTCTGTTTATTTTGAACGTGCAACAGACGTATTCACTTTTATTGTTGAAGATACCGGTGAAACAGCTATTGTTGGTGGAACGGCTATTCCCGTTATTAGAAGATCCCCTATCAACCTAGCAACTAACGACCGTTTTGGTTTTGAGTTTACGTTAACTTACCGGCCTTCTCAAAAATGGAATTTAAACGGAAACTTCAATTTATTTCAATCTAAAACCAGTGGTAGTTTTAATGGGGTAGATTATGGTGCAGAAAATGTAAGTTGGTTTGCCAGAATTAATAATAAATATACTTTACCTGGAAATATTGATTGGCAAACAAGAATTTTTTACATGGGTCCTAGAGAAGACGCACAAAATAAAAGCAAAGGCATGTTTTCAACAGATTTAGCCTTTAGCAAAGACTTTCTTAATGAAAAAGCTTCCATAGCGTTTAATGTGAGCGATTTATTCAACTCCAGAAAGCGTCAAACAACCTCCACAACATCAACTTTTAGAAGTTATAGTGAATTTCAATGGAGACAACGCAGTTTTAATATATCGCTTACCTATAGGTTTAACCAACAAAAGAAACGTGAACGTAACGGCGGCGGCAGAGAGAATGGCGGTGAAGATTTTGATGTAGAAGGATAAAAAAATGGAATGTATAAAAAAAGGAAGCTAAAATGGCTTCCTTTTTTGTTTTATGTTTTATTCAATTTAATGCGCAGCGGCTTCTCTTTTTGCTTTCTTTTCGGCTCTCATCTCTTTTAATCTTTCAATAGATGAACCAAAAATCCAATAAGGAATTACAAAGGTTATTAAAAAAATCATTAACCAAAACCCAATGGTCAAAATGGTTAAAAATGCTAAAAATCCTAAATATTGGTCAAATTCGAACATAATGGTAACTCCTTTTTTTAAATTTGAAGCAAATATAATGCATAACAAGTAGTTATACAACACTAAATTTAAGATTTATCAACACCTTTATTAGTTTAAATTTGGTTGAGGTGTCATTCTTAAATAGGGTTTTATCTCTTGATGCCCTTTTGGGAAAAGCGAAGGAATTTCTTCATTGGTAACCGAAGGAGAAATTACACAGTCATTGCCGTTTTCCCAATTGGCAGGCGTTGCTACTTTATGATAAGCAGTAAGTTGCAGAGAATCAATAACACGAAGCAGTTCATTAAAATTTCTGCCAGTAGATGCTGGATAAACAATAATGAGTTTAATTTTTTTATCAGGGCCAACTACAAACACTGAACGTACCGTAAACTTGTCGCTGGCATTGGGATGAATCATGTCATAAAGTTCAGAAACCTTTCTATCTTCATCTGCAATAATTGGGAAATTAACGGTTGTATGTTGGGTTTCATTAATATCTTTTATCCAATGTTTGTGTGAGTCTAAACCATCTACACTTAGTGCCACAACTTTTACATGGCGCTTATCAAATTCATCTTTGAATTTAGCTACGGTGCCTAATTCTGTTGTACAAACTGGTGTATAATCTGCAGGATGTGAAAATAAAATTCCCCAACTATCCCCTAGCCATTCATGAAAATCAATAATGCCTTCTGTAGTCATTGCTGTAAAATTTGGAGCTACATCCCCTAATCGTATCGTTGCCATAATTTTATTTTTTAATTATTTAATCTGGTACAAGTTACTCATTTTAAAAATTAAATTAAATTTTATTATGTTATATATAACTTAAAAAATAGATGAAATAAACTTCAATTCACTCAAAAATAAGGGCTAAAAAACGTAAATTTGTTTGTTAATTAATTTTAAATTAAAATGGAATTCAGAATAGAAAAAGATACCATGGGCGAGGTAAAAGTACCCGCCGATAAACTTTGGGGCGCACAAACAGAACGTTCTAGAAATAACTTTAAAATTGGCCCAAGGGCATCCATGCCTTTAGAAATTATTTATGGCTTTGCTTATCTAAAAAAAGCTGCTGCTTTTACTAATTGCGAACTTGGTGTTTTGCCTATAGAAAAGCGTGATTTAATCGCCCAAGTTTGTGATGAAATTTTAGAAGGAAAACACGATAGTCAATTTCCATTAGTTATTTGGCAAACCGGTTCTGGAACTCAAAGTAACATGAATGTGAATGAAGTGATTGCCAACAGAGCGCAACAAATTGCTGGCCGTAAGGTTGGTGAAGGTGAAAAAGCGATTCAACCTAATGATGATGTCAATAAATCCCAGTCCTCCAATGATACGTTTCCAACAGGCATGCATATTGCTGCTTACAAAAAGATTGTTGAAACAACCATTCCAGGCGTTAAAAAATTGCGAGATACTTTAAAGAAAAAATCTGAAGACTTCAAAAATGTGGTTAAAATAGGTAGAACCCATCTTATGGATGCAACGCCTTTAACCTTAGGACAAGAACTTTCGGGATATGTAGCACAATTAGACCATGGATTAAAAGCTTTAAACAATACCTTGCCACATTTAAGTGAATTGGCACTTGGTGGAACCGCCGTTGGAACTGGTTTAAACACGCCAAAAGGGTATAGTAAACGTGTTGCTGAGTATATTGCCAAGTTTACAGAACTTCCGTTTACAAGCGCCCCAAATAAGTTTGAAGCCCTTGCTGCACATGATGCTTTAGTTGAAACTTCTGGCGCATTAAAGCAATTGGCAGTATCTTTAAATAAGATTGCAAACGACATTCGTATGATGGCTTCGGGACCAAGAAGTGGTATTGGTGAAATTACCATTCCAGCCAATGAACCTGGTAGCTCCATCATGCCCGGAAAAGTAAACCCAACACAATGTGAAGCCTTAACCATGGTATGCGCACAAGTAATTGGAAATGATGTAGCCGTTTCTGTTGGAGGTATGCAAGGACATTATGAGTTGAATGTATTTAAACCAGTTATGGCTGCCAATGTTTTACAATCTGCTCAATTAATCGGAGATGCCTGCATGAGTTTTGAAGAACATTGTGCCATCGGATTAGAACCAAATTATGAAGTAATAAAAAAATTATTAAACAATTCATTAATGCTTGTAACGGCCCTTAATACCAAAATTGGATATTATAAAGCTGCCGAAATAGCCAATACCGCCCATAAAAACGGCACAACCTTAAAAGAAGAAGCTATCAATTTAGGATATGTTACTGCTGAAGACTACGACGCTTGGGTAAAACCTGAAGATATGGTTGGTGGATTAAAATAATGGATAACATTTACATAGCTAAAAAATACCGTCTCACCATTTGAGGCGGTTTTAAAAACCTCAACCAGCAAATAAATCAATAAACTAACTCGCCTTTTTACTATTTAAAAATTTCCAGACATCTACTCTATCCTGTCTAAAATAATCGCAATATGCTTTAATACTGATATTGCGCGTTACTGGTAAGTGATATTCCTCCCTAATCTCTTTCATAATTTTTAGGGCAACTTTATCACTCACCTCGTTCAATTGTTCTATATGTTCTCTATATAAATATAAACGCATAGCTTAATATCAGCGACTTACAAAGATAGGCCTTAATCTTACTTTAAGGAAACAGACTTATTAACATTTAGTGAATAAAAAGAATCAAACAACTTTATACCTCTAATTATCAAGTCTAAAAATACCCATAGCAATCAAAATATATATAAGTTTGATTTACAACATATTAAGTTAATAATTCAAAAAAAATTATCCTATGTATCCATAGGCATAGGCATCCTATAGCAACCCTATGGATACCCTATGGATACTCTATACTAAACCTATGGGAACATTTCTTTAAAACAAATGTTTATAACTCCAACTACGAAAACGCTAAATGACTAAAAAAAGGCTATTTACATTAAAAACACAGAAGAAAAAGTAACAAAAAGAATATTAACAGCTTTCAAAAAGAATAGAATGCCCTTTACAAGAAAACAAAGCCATAATACAGAAGCCTTCAAGAAAACACATCTAAATCAACGCTAATATTGTACAGTCAATAACAAAAAAAGGTTTTAAAGGAAAAACCAGTGCACAGGTTAAAACTCTAAAATATAAGTGCTATTGATTTTAAAAATTTGTTTAACCCGTATGGCGATAAAAAATAAAACCATACATAATACTAAAAGAAATGGCAAAATATAAGTCATTATTTAATGTTGAAGGCACACTAGGTGAAGTAACCTTTTACAAAAACAAAGACGGATATTACATCCGCAATAAAGGCGGTGTTAGTAAAAACCGTATTTTAAACGACCCTACATTTGCAAGAACTCGAGAAAACCTATCGGAGTTTGGTAGCACAGCAACCAACGGTAAGCAATTAAGGCAAGCCATAAACAGCCTCATGTTTGATGCTAAAGATAGTAAAGTAACCTCACGCCTTACTAAAGCACTTAGCTTAGTGAGAAACCAAGATGTCACCTCTGCGCGCGGACAACGCCAAGTGGCGTTTGGTTTAGCAACAGCAACAGGAAAAAATTTCCTAAAAGGGTTTGATTTTAATAAGAACGCGGTCCTAAACAGTGTTTTAAAAGCACAGTATAGTTTAAATGCAACAACGGGCGAAGTAATCTTTACAGATTTAATTCCCGTACATCAAGTGTCTGCACCTATTGGTGCTACGCATGTTAGCTTAAGTTGTGCATTTTTAAATTTAGATATAGAAACAGATGTTAAGGCACTACAAATAAGTCCAGTAGCAAATCTGCCTTTAAATGCAATTGCTACTACGGTAACGCTAACACCTCCAGTACCGGCAACCGGCACTGGCATCAGTTTTTATTTTTTAAAAGTGGCATTTTTTCAGGATATTAATGGGATACAATATCCCCTTAATAACGGAGCCTATAATGCGTTGCAGCTTATTGAGATTATTTAAATCTTTATTGAAAGTAAAAAACGGAAGCCTTTTCTTCCGTTTTTATTTTGTCATCCTTAACATAATTACTTATCAACCTGATCTTGTCTAAGGACATAAAACATCTTGTAAAACATGTATGTGACTTTCTAAATTAAAATGTGACTTAATACGCAACTTACCAGCCGCTCCAAGCTGCTTAGCAAATTCAATATTATTTAAAAGCAATAACAGATGTTTACTCATGACTTCAACATCATGTTCTTTGCATAATAACCCCGTTTCATTATGGATAATCACATCAGGTATCCCTGCGTGATAAGTTGAAATTACAGGCAAACCTGCAGCACTTGCCTCTAAAACAGATACAGGAGTGCCTTCCATGTCACCATCCTCAGCAGTTATGGAATGTTGTACAAAAGCTAAAGATTCTTTTAATATATTACAAAAAACTTCAGGGGTAATTACACCCAAGAACTTAACATGCTCTGTTAGCTTATAATGCTTTACTAAGTTTTTGCAAGTGTTTAACAATATACCATCACCTGCCATTAATAAACGTGCATCAGGATGAATTTTTACAACCTCTTTAATTGCAAGAATAGTATAATACGGCGCTTTTTTATTAGTAAAACGCCCAACAGCTATAAATTGTTTTTTAGAGAATTGAGGCGAAATCGTTTCAAATAACTTTTTCGGACCATATGCGTTATAAACCAATTTATCTAGAGGACAACCCAACTCTAACAAGGTGTTTTCCATAACTCTGGAAACTGCAATGATACTTTTTGAAAGTTCAAAAACCTCTTTATAATTATTACAGGATTTTATAACATTATTAATACTGGCGTCATAACCATGAAAATGAACCGTTATAGGTAATCCTGAAATGTTTAATACACTTTTTAAATGGTGCGCATGGGTACCATATTCTACCAAAATGGTATCTATTTTGTTTCTTTTTAAACTATACAACACTTGTGCATGCCATAAGTAGGAGCTTGATCTCTTTAAAATTTTAGTATAAGTTCTTAAAATTTTATAACGAAATAGGGGCATCAATCGAGCATGACCTTCTAGCTGAATATGACTTCCACTTCCGTAATAATAAAACACTTGACCCTTTAACTCATTTTTATGGGCCTGTATAAAAGTTTCTGAATACGGGTTTTTGTTAGGAGAAAATATGGCTATATTCATTTTTTTGATATCATTTTTTTGCAGTTCCATATAATCCTGTTATCATCTGTCCTTCTTTAAACTTAGTATCTTCGGCTTTATCTTTTTTTAACAAATAAGATATAATAGGTTTTAATATACTAGAGAATAATTTTCTTTTAAAAGATGTCATTGGGCTTCTTCGCACCCATAAACCCAACATTTGCGCCAAAGAAGCATGCCAACCTCCAGTAGCTTTCAACTCTATATCCTTAAATCCTGAATTTCTTAAATGCCGTTCCAACGAGAAAGGAGTATATCGATATTCATCATGGGGGATTTCATGCAAATTCCATAAAAAAGGCACTGTAAAAAAAAAGATGCCTCCTGGTTTAAGCACCCTATAAACCTCTTTCAAAACAACTTCAGGCTCAGGGCAATGTTCCAAAACCTCTGTACCTAGAGCACAATCAAAGCGATTACTTTCAAATGGCATGGAAATGCCATCCCAAATAAAATCTGGTTTAACAACTGTATCATATTCCAAGGCTGTTTCAATATCAAGACCTACATAATTATTTACTTTAGAATGTTCTAATAAATACTTTTTATAAGGCATTTTTCCGCAACCAATATCTAATAATTCATCTTTAAAATAAGGCAAAACATTTTTCAAAGCATTGAAAATAGCAGTTCTTATGTAATACCTATCAAGGTTACAATAACTAAATTCTATGTCGGTAAATCCATCCATATTTTTAAGTTTTTGTAAATATCACAAGCACATTTCTACCCTTGTATAATTTACATAAAAGTCTTTTTAAGAATTTTGGAAATAACTTGTTTAAGGCTTTAATGCAAAGCGTCTCTATGTTATTGTTCAAGTCTTTTAATTGTACCTTTAAGAAATAATCATAGGTTAAATTTAAGGGTTCAAATAACATGGATTCTAATTTTAATGGAAAGACATTTTCTAATGAGGTCAACGACTTTCTATTCCATAATCCAGCATGATGTGGAGGTAAATTAAGCGTATGGTATTTGTCATATCTGAACAAATAAGGATTATTATTAGGAACCCCAATAATTAACTTTCCACCTACTTTTAATGCTTTAATAGATGCTTCTATAAAACCATAAACGTCAGTAATATGCTCCAGAACTTGAAAATAACAAACATTATCGAATTGGCCTTTAGTATCTAAAACAAAATCCTGAATAAGTTTTTGTTTGACATCCAAACCTTCTTCAACACATTTTTGTACAGCATGGGGATTTAATTCTAAACCAGAACCAATGATATTTTTGGGTTTTAACATTTTTAAAAATACCCCAAAACCCGAACCTATCTCTAATACTGTATCTCCTCTATCTAAAATATTTAAAGCCTCTCTATGTTCCCACCTTTCAGAATAATAATTATCCCTGCTCAAGGATAAATCCTTATAAAATTCTGCATCACCAATGGCCTTAAAGGGATAATAAAAACGGTAGCCAGTTTTTAAACATTCAAATAAATAAATAGATTCACCATCAAAAAATCTGTCAACATGAAGTCCTAATTCCTTATAATTGGAAATTATCATTTGGGCACTAAATGTTTCAATTAATTTAGTTTTATTGGAATCCGGAACTAAAGGACTATACATTAACGCTTTCATCTTTTTTTTTAACATCCCATTGTGTATCATATTCTTTGTATATGGCCGACCCCTTATCCCAATAATAAGGCCTTTTATGGGTATTAATTATTTCAAAATCACATATTTCAATTAACTTATGAAAAGTGGTTTTTGAAAAATTATCTGCAAAAAAAACATTTAATCGATACTCGCCTTGATATAATTTTATGTTTTTAATTTTCGAAGTTAACATAAATACACCTTTTGTTTGACAGAATTCATGCTCATCATTTAATATTAATTCATGAATTAAAGGCAATCCATCATTATTAATAATTTGATAAGATACCGCAGGTGATATAATTTTTTCTTTACTGTAAACAATTATTTCTATTTGTAAGTCTTTTTTATGTTCTTGGAAACTATTTTTGGTATTTGTAATAATATTTACCTCCTTTATAATATTTCTATTCGTATCGATATCTGGATTTGTGTAATTTAAGGCTTTCTCCCGTGTCTTATTTAAATAAAACTCGATGGCGTCATTAGTTCCGCCACTAAACGTTGTCTTCCCATGCTCCAAAACTACTGCTCTGGTACACAAACTCTTTACCGCCGCCATATTATGACTCACAAACAACACCGTTCTTCCTTCGCCTCTACTAATATCCTGCATTTTGCCAATAGCTTTTTTTTGGAATTCAGCATCACCAACCGCCAACACCTCATCAATCACTAAAATTTCTGGTTCTAAAAAAGCGGCAACTGCAAAAGCCAACCTAACAGTCATTCCTGAGCTATAACGTTTTACAGGGGTATCAATATACCGCTCACAACCAGAAAATTCTATAATGTCGTCAATTTTAGAAGCTATTTCTTTTTTGGTCATCCCTAAAATGGCACCGTTTAAAAAAATATTTTCACGTCCGGTCATCTCCCCATGAAAACCCGTGCCTACTTCCAATAACGAAGCAATACGCCCTTTGGTTTTAATCTCGCCCGTGGTTGGACTGGTAACCTTAGAGAGTATTTTTAAAAGGGTCGATTTTCCTGCACCATTCTTTCCTATAATACCCAAAACCTCCCCACGCTGGACTTCAAAATTAATATCTTGCAAGGCCCACACATAGTCTGAGGTTCCCTTTGTGCTACGGTCATTGGCCTCACCAATCTTTAAATAAGGATCTTCTTTGCCACGCACGCTGTGCCACCATCGGTTTAAATCATGACTCAGCGTACCCGTTCCAACCAATCCTAATCGGTATTGTTTACTAATATTTTCGGCTTTTAGGATGATGTCTTTCATGGTTAGTGAGTAGTGAATGGTTAATGGTGAGTGGTAAATGGATTACACATACTTGCTGGCACTATCATTATCATACTTTTATTCTTATACAATCTATTAAATATCATTACTGTTAAATTTTCTAAAAACTACTCACTATTCACTTCTCACTATTCACTTATTGACCAAATAATTTCTAAAACCTAAAAGTAGTTTTTTAGTTTCAACCATGGTCTCTTCTAGGTTTTCATTATTATTTGAAAATTTTAATCGAATGGATATCAAGTATTGCGTCTCCAATTCAGACAAAGATCCTAAACTAAGCATTAAAAATTGTATAAATTCTTTATCGCCTTTTCTGGCAGCACCTTCAGCTATATTAGAAGGAATAGAAACTGCTGCTCTTCGCATCTGACTGGTCAACCCATACATTTCCTCTTTTGGAAATAATTTAGTGTATTCATATATAAGCTGAACCAAATCCATACTCCTTTTCCAAACATCTAAATCTTTATGATCCATTATTCATGTTTCTTTAATGTTAACTATTACACTTCTCACCACTCACCATACACCACTCACTTCTCACCACTCACTTCTCACCACTCACTATTCACCACTCACCACTCACTATTCACCACTCACTATTCACCACTCACTATTCACCACTCACTATTCACCACTCACCACTCACCACTCACTACTCACCACTCACCACTCACCACTCACTACTCACCACTCACCACTCACCATCAAACCGTATCAATAAACCTCCGTTCCGTTCTATTAAAAACAATCAAACCCAACAAAAACAGCACCACACTAAAAACGGTGGCATACATGAGCTTGCTTATAGAAAAATCGCCAACACCCAACACCATATGCCTAAATAGTTCTATAACGGTGGTCATTGGGTTATATTCTATGAATGAACCAACCCAGTTAGGTAACATCCCTGAGCTTACTTTTTCTTGAATTAATGACAATGGGTACATCACCGCAGAGCCATACATAAGCAATTGAACCCCAAAACTTACTAAAAAACTTAAGTCGCGGTACTTGGTTGTCATGGAGGATATAATCATTCCAAACCCTAAACCCAAAAGCGCCATAATGACGATGACCAAAGGAAGCATTAGGATGTTCGATTGGATAGACGTTTGGGAAGCAGCCTCTGTAAAAAAAACAAAATAGAGGTAAAAGCAAATAAAAACCAATAGTTGAATACCAAATTTTATAAGATTGGATAAGACCGTGGAGATGGGCATAATGACACGTGGAAAATAGACTTTCCCAAAAATACCTTGGTTTTGCTTAAAGGTATCGCTGGTGCCATTCAAACAGGCACTAAAATAGTTCCAAGAGGTAATGCCTGCTAAATTGAATAAAAAGGACGGTACACCTTCACCTGTCTCTATATTAGCAATGTTATTAAATACCAGAGTAAAAATAACCGAGGTAAACAAAGGTTGTATAAAATACCATAACGGCCCTAAAATCGTCTGTTTATAAAGCGTTACAACATCACGTTTAACAAACAATAACAACAAATCCCGATACCGCCAAATCTCTTTAAAATTAAGATGAATCGCCCTTTTTTTTGCAGATATGGTATAAAGCCAATCCGTATCTTCCAATAATGTATTCAATCTTGTAATCCTATTAAAATTTAAATTACAAATTAACATATTTTAATCATGTTTGCCTAATGATATCTTTTATCATTCAAAATTCATTGTTCATTAACCGTTAATCCCTTCTAACTTATACTTTACACCTTATAACCTTTTAACCTTAGAACACCCTAAGTTTTATAATCTGTTATTGAATTAATAAACCAAGTTGTGTTTGAAAATCTTGACCAACTTAAACCCCTTTTAAGTTAACCATATATATTTTACTGTTTCCCTACAAGAAACCATAAAAACCTCTAGTGAAATTTATTATATTTAACTTATTTAAAAAAAAACATGGCTATATAATTTAAAATGGTAGCAAAGCAAAATAATATTGCTACCCCACCACAAATAAAATATTACCCTTGTGCCGTAAGCCAAGGCACTATAGATTTAGAACGTTTAGCCGATATTATTTCAAGCAGATCTAGTTTAAGTGTTAGTGATTGCTATGGAGTACTTATGGCAATGACCGGTGTAATTGGTGAAACTTTAGCACAAGGCGGATATGGTTAAGATAGATAACTTCGGAACATTTTCAATAACCTTAAGGGGCAATGCTGCAGATGCTCCAGATGTTCTAGGCAAGACTCACATTAAAAGTGCTAGAATAATTTACATACCTTCTAGGCGACTCAAAAAAAATTAAATACTCTAACCTTTAAAAGAATATAATAAAACTACCCCGGGGCAGAGCCCGAAGTAGGGACTGTAAACTATTTTGTGTTTTTGCTATTTGTTAGGTAAAAAATGATTTTTTAATGATCATTTATTGTCAAATTAGCAATAAAATGCCAGTCTAAGCTTATCGAAGACATCAAAACATACATTTCGAAAGGCTCTTTTATATATGGTACGCGTTTTGTATAACTATTTAAGGTTTGATCATTTTAATGTCTTTAAAAACCAAACAACCAATCCAAGTTAAATAAAATAGGCCTATTTTTGCTTAAACATTGGTTACATGCAGGTATTTGAAACTTTTATAACAGTCACTTCCGAAGATTTGGATGAACTCAACCATGTTAACAATGTTAAATATGTACAATGGGTTCAGGATGTTGCCAAACAACATTGGCAAAAAGGGGCCTCAAAAACTGTTTTAGAAAATTATTTTTGGGTAATGCTCAATCATAATATTGAATATAAAAATCCAGCTTTCTTACAAAATACCCTTAAAATAAAGACTTACATTGCCCAATATAAAGCAGCAACCTGTACACGCATTGTGGAAATTAGCCATAATAACCTATTAGTAGCTAAATCTCAAACTACCTGGTGCCTGATGAATGCCCAAACAAAGCGACCAGTTAGAATTACCAAAGAGATAACCAATTTATTTGCATGATTTCCTATAGAAAAAATAATCAATATTAAATGCTAACATTTATATTTGTTACATGAAAAGAATCTTATATTTTACTTTTACTTTATCCATCTTGTTAGTTTGGAGTTCCTGCCGAAAAGATTTAGAGTTTTCTCCAAGTAACGGAAATCTTCAATTTTCAAAAGACACGGTTTATTTAGATACCGTTTTTACCAACATTGGTTCCAGCACTTTCAACCTAAAAGTGTTTAACAAAAGCAATAATGATATAGTAATTCCAACGGTTAAATTAGGTTTAGGAGAAGCTTCTGCTTACCGGTTGAATGTAGATGGCGTGGCAGGAAAAGTTTTTGAAAATATTGAAATTCTTGCCAAAGACAGCATTTTTATTTTTATTGAAACCACGGTTGATATTACCAATGTTGCAAACACCACACAATATCTTTACACAGACCAAATTGAATTTGATGCCGGGAGCAAGCTCCAAAAAGTAGAGTTGGTTACGCTGGTTCAAGATGCGGTATTTATTTTCCCCAATCGCGATAACACCACCAAAGTTATTGAAACCTTAACCCTTACCATGGATGGCGAACCCGTGGAAACAGACATTCAAGGTCGCGAATTATTACCTTCCGAATTAACTTTTACCAATACAAAACCCTACGTTATTTACGGATTTGCTGCCGTTCCTAATGGCCAAACTTTAACCATAAATCCTGGAGCTCGCTTGCATTTTCATAGTAATTCCGGTCTTTTGGTGACTGATGGTGCTTCTATTAATATCAATGGTGCATCAAGTGCCGACCAAGACTTGCTGGAAAACGAAGTTATTTTTGAAGGCGACCGTTTAGAACCTGGTTTTTCAGATAGGCCAGGACAATGGAGTGCCATCTGGTTGTTTGATGGCAGTCTTAACAACAGCATAAATTACACCACCATAAAAAATGCAACCGTTGGTATTTTATGTGATGGCAATCCTAATGAAACCAATGATAAACTTACCATTACCAATTCACAAATTTACAACTCCAGTGCCTTTGGAATTCTGGGAAGAAACACCTCAATCAAAGCAGAAAATCTGGTGATAAATAAGTCCGGGCAATCCTCATTTGCTGGTACCATTGGCGGTAAATACAATTTTACCCATTGCACCATTGCCAATTACTGGGATAATAGTTTCAGGCAATTTCCTTCAGTGTTGTTAAATAACTTTCTCGTTGATGAAGATAATAATGCTGTTCTGGCCGATTTAACCGAAGCCAATTTTAATAATTGTATCATTTACGGTAATGATAATCCTGAGATTTTACTGGATGAACTAGAAGATGATGCGGTGACTTTCAATTTTAAATTCACCAACTGTTTAATCCGTTTTGAAGATACCAACAACAACTTTACAGGCGCCAATTACGATTTTAATGATATAACACATTACGAAGGCAACCTCTTTAACCAAAACCCAGATTTTAAAGATGCCTTTTTGAATGAATTAATGATTGGTGATGATTCAGCAGCTAACAACAAAGGAAATACCGTATTTTCTAGCCAAGTGCCTTTTGATATTTTAAACGTAAACAGAACAGCATCTCCAGATTTAGGTGCTTACCAGCACATCACATTTCCAGAGTAAACAACGTATGGCAATTTTTTCGACGTCTCACAAGAATGTCTAAGTCTAGCAATCTGTTTAATTATGGCTCAATAAATGAGATTACTATGTCATTCCTGTCTCATTTCTGGTAAAGACGGTTGGTGTTGTCTTTGCTTCTCCAATAGCTATTAGGAGTAATTATCTTTTAATTATTATTAACTTTCTTTTGTTGAAAATACGCACTCGTGCGTATGGTTATTTTTAACTAAAAACCCTAACTTAGTTTAACTGCTGATATAAATAAAAAAACTCATATCATCTCGTTAGCTGCAATCCTACATATTCTGAAGCATTGACTTCTTGGGCTAACGTAAAGGTTTTCGGATACTAAATATTTCGTAAAATTGTTTTGCTCTATGCAAGGCCGATTTTTA
>Ga0210014_1000160_pt1 | contig 59730 bp, 48 predicted proteins | sample CryGeymeta201519_FD_183983 | JGI IMG/M metagenome (GOLD analysis project Ga0210014, IMG submission 183983) | Groundwater microbial communities from Crystal Geyser aquifers in Utah, USA - Crystal Geyser metaG 2015-19 (SPAdes) (version 2) | ecosystem: Environmental > Aquatic > Deep subsurface >...
AAATGTGCCTGTTTGTGCGGTGGGCTTTTTGTATGTTGCCCAACTTGTTTATATGCTGAACTTTTAATAACATATCATACCAAATCGGAAGGATATGCCCAAGTTTTAACATTTTTTCTTGTGGTTATTTTTCTTATCATAATTTCTCGTTTTTATAATAATTTCTCGTTTTTATACTTAGCTAAGCTAGTCTTTTCTTACAAACTATCAAAAGGATTTTTAATTTTTTGTAAACGATGCTCACTTACATGGGTGTATATCATGGTGGTTTTTGGACTGCTGTGACCTAATAAGGTTTGAATATATCTTAAATCTGTGCCACTTTCTAATAAATGGGTTGCAAAACTGTGCCTAAGCGTGTGTAGGGTTATGCGCTTACCTGTTATCTTTGCAAGGGATAAGGCCTTTTTTAATACTTGCTGAGCGCTAGAGCTTGTGTATTGCTGTCCGTTTTGACCTTCAAATAAGTAATTTTTTGGTTTGTATAGAAGATAGTAATCTCTAAGTAACTGTAAAAATAAAGGCGACAGCAAGGTGTATCGGTCTTTTTTTCCTTTGGCCATTTTTATATGTATAAGCATACGCTTACTGTCTATATCGCTTAATCTTAAATTAATAGCCTCTCCAATACGCAGGCCACCACTGTACAATAATGCCAATAGTGTTTTATGCTTTATGTTTTTTGTGTGGTCTAATATAGACTTAATATCATGGGTGCTTAATACTTCGGGTAGGTTTTTGGCTTTGCGAGGCCTGTCTATTATAAGGGGGTCTATGGCCTGTTGTGTGTATTCTAAGTATTTTTTAATACCGTTTATGCATTGGTTTTGGTACGAAATAGATTTGCCCGGGGCTACAATGTATTCATAATTAAAGGTTTCTATTAGCCGGCCTGTTATTTGTTGTTGCCCTTTTAGTTGTAAATATCTTAAAAACTGTAAGGTTACTTCGGCATAGGTAGCAATAGTATTGCTGCTTAATCTTTTTTGTTGCATCCAGCGCTTGTAACGTTCAACGTTTTCTTTTGTGTCGTCATTTAGCTTTGGCAAATTTAAGGGGTTTACAGAAGTTGCTTTATGGGTTATTGTTTGAACAGATAATTTTAAGGCACTGTAATCGATAAACCATTTTTTTTCTTTCAAATGCAGGTATAACTTCTTTTTGTTTTGTGTGGTGTTCGCTATATAAAAAGTTTTGTGCGTTTGGCTCCAACAAATGCCTTTCAATAATCGTATATGGTTCTTTACATCGGTATTGTAATTAAATCCAATAGCTATTTGGTTATGGTCTTTATGTAATAGGGGCTGTAACGTAATAACTGTTTGCATATAAAAATGATAAACCATAAATTTAACACAATTATAAAACATTTCACAATTAAAAAACTATTATTATTTTAGGTTTATTTTTGCCTATTTACCAGCTCTAAATATTATAAAATCAAATGGTTCTACTTTCAATATTTCCATTATTTTTGTGCCATGCATAGAAAGCTCCATGATTTTATTCCACAAGCAGCTACAGCTTCGGTATTGCAACTGTTGGAACACGAACATTTGGTGGTAAAAATAAAAAACGAGCGTAAAACCCGGCATGGCGATTATAGGCGCTTGCCCAATGCTAAGCATCAAATCACGGTCAATTCCAACTTAAATACCTATCGGTTTTTAATCACCCTCATTCATGAAATGGCTCATTTTGAAGCCTACCAAAACTATGGGCGTTTTATAAAACCCCATGGGGTAGAGTGGAAGCGCACTTTTCAGCACCTTATGCTACCGTTTTTAAATCCAGAGGTTTTTCCAACGGCCTTATTGCCTCTGCTAGCCAAGTATTTTAAAAACCCCAAAGCCTCTAGCGATACCGATACAGATTTGGCATTGGCCTTAAAAAAATATGATGAAGACCAAAATAAAACCTATATTTTTGAATTACCTTTAGGCAGTAGTTTTAAAATATACAACGGCAAAGTCTTTAAAAAAATGGCTAAGCGTACCAAGCGGTATCAGTGTGTTGAGGTAACCACCGGAAAGTTGTATCTTTTCAATCCTAATGTTGAAGTAGAATTAATATCATGATGAATAAAAATTATTATGCCATCTTAATGGCAGGTGGCGTAGGCTCTAGGTTTTGGCCAGTAAGCACAGAAGCATTTCCAAAACAGTTTCACGATATGCTGGGCACCGGCGATACCCTCATTCAAAAAACATTTAAACGGCTGGCAAAACGAATACCTCAAGAAAATATTTTTATTTTAACCAATAAGCGGTATCATGATTTGGTGCTGCAGCAATTGCCCCAAGTAACCCAACGCCAGGTGGTGTTAGAACCTGCCATGCGCAACACGGCTCCTTGTATTTTATACGCCTCGTTAAAAATCCAGAAAGAAAACCCAGAGGCTATCATGATTGTGGCGCCAAGTGACCATTGGATTGAAGATGAAGCCACCTTTTCAAACAACGTACAGCAAGCCTTTGATTTTTGTGAAAAGCATGACGCTTTAATGACCTTAGGCATTCAACCTACCTTTCCAAACACCGGTTATGGGTATATCGAGTTTGATAAAACGTCAAAAAGCCCCATAAAATCGGTCCATCAGTTTCGGGAAAAACCAGATTATAACACGGCAAAAGACTTTATAGCCAAAGGAAATTTTCTTTGGAATGCAGGCATTTTTATGTGGAGTGTTAAAAGTGTCATTGCAGCTTTTCAAAACAATCAACCAACTCTTTTTGAATTGTTTAAAACAGGATTATCGGCCTATAATACAGAACAGGAAAACGCTTTTATTCAAGAAAATTATGCTAAAGCAGACAATATTTCGGTAGATTATGCCATCATGGAAATGTCTAAAAATGTGTATGTCATAGCGGCTGAATTTGATTGGAACGACCTTGGAACTTGGGGCAGTTTATATGATAAACTAGATAAAGATGACCAAGAGAATGCGGTGGTAAATGCCAGAACCTTAACCGAAGATGCCTCCGGAAACATGATTAGAACCGCCAACCATAAAATAGTGGTGGTGGATGGGTTAAAAGATTATATTATTGTGGATAAAGATGAGGTGTTGCTTATCTATCCAAAATCAAAAGAACAAGATATTAAAAAAGTGCTCCAAAAAGTAAAAAACAAGTACGGAGAGCACTATGGTTAAACACATAAAGCATTGTGGCACATATGGACGAAAATAAATTCAACTTTTCTGAAGAAGACATAAAAAAGGATGCAACCTCACAAGAAGCCAAAGAAGGCATAAAAAAAGAGGCAAGGGGCTTATTCATTAGTATTAAGAATTTTCTTCAAACCTTATTGGATTTTAGAGAAGATACCGATAAAGACGCCACGGTTGAGGCCATAAAACTTGATATTCCTTTTAAAGGAGCCACGGCCTGGATATTAATTTGCTCTATTTTTGTGGCTTCTGTTGGTTTAAATGCCAACTCAACCGCCGTGGTAATTGGCGCTATGTTAATTTCACCATTAATGGGGCCTATTCTTGGGGTTGGTTTATCCATTGCCATTAATGATGTGGATACACTAAGGCGCTCTTTAATCAATTTAGGCATCATGATAGCGCTTAGTTTACTTACAGCGTTTTTATTCTTTTATTTGTTTCCATTAAGCGAGGATACTTCTGAACTTTTAGGAAGAGTAAAACCAGACATTCGCGATGTGCTTATTGCTTTTTTTGGTGGTTCTGCACTCATCATAGCACGCACTAAAAGAGGAACCATTGCCTCGGTAATTTTTGGGGTTGCCATTGCTACCGCTTTAATGCCACCGTTGTGTACCGCAGGGTATGGTTTGGCCAAAGGCAATTGGCAGTATTTTGGTGGCGCCATGTATTTGTTTACCATCAACACTATTTTCATTGCATTGGCAACCTTTATCGTTTTAAAGGTATTGCGTTTTCCTATGCTTAAATATGTCAATTCTGCAAAGCGAAAAAGGATTGGGCAAGTGGCTTCTCTGCTGGCCATTGTGGTGATGATACCAGCTATTTGGACCTTTGTTAATGTATTGCAAGAGAGTAATTTTATGAGAGATGCTAAAGCATTTGTTAATAATGAATTAAAAGATTTACCTCATTTTGAATACATGAAAAATAACGCATCCTACCAGTATGTTGATAGAAAAACATCGTCTATAAACATCAATATCTTTGGGCTTGATGAGATTTCAGACCAAACCATCAGCCTACTCAAGGGCAGAATGAAGGATTATAATGCTTTAACAGAATCTACTTTAAATTTCAATCAAAACCGCTCAAAAGCGTTGGACAATTTTAAATACATGCAAGAATTGCGTTACCGAGACTCCGTTGATTTATTATCGCAAACACAAAAAATATATTACCTAGAAGACAAAGTAAGACAACTGAGTAAAATTGAAAAACTTTACATTCCATTTGAAGAACTTACTAAAGAAGTAAAGATAAATTATGAATATTTAGATCAGTTTTCTTATTCAAACATCATTTATACCAACTTTACAAAAACAGATACAGTTGCAGTATTTACAGTAAGATGGATAGATTCTTTAACCAATGAAAAAGTTAGGATAAAAGACCGTGATAAGTTAGAAAAATGGTTAAAGCTAAAATTGAATTTGGATACCTTAGTAGTTAAACGCGTTAATTAATTACTTTTTCTCTTCAATATACATTTGACGTACTTTTTTCATGAGTTCAGAAGAATATACAAAATCGGTTACAGCTTTATTGTCCGTTTTAAAAATGTTGTCTTTAGACCCTTCCCAGGCTTTTAAACCATCTTTTAAAAACACAATTTTTTCGCCTATTTCCATAACAGAGTTCATGTCGTGAGAATTAATTACGGTGATAATTTGATACTCGTCGGTAATTTCCTGAATGAGGTTATCAATAATAATCGCTGTTTTTGGATCTAGTCCAGAATTGGGCTCATCACAAAATAAATATTTAGGTTTGTTTACAATGGCTCGTGCTATGGCAACCCGTTTTTGCATGCCACCAGACGCCTCACTGGGCATTTTGTTGTGGGCATCAATTAAGTTAACACGTTTTAAAACAAAATCTACACGGTCTTCCATTTCGCTTTTGCTTTGTTTGGTAAACATTTTTAATGGAAACATAACGTTTTCGGCAATGGTCATAGAATCAAACAGCGCGCTTCCTTGAAATACCATGCCTATTTCTGCACGTAAATTTCGCTTTTCGTCTTCCGTTAAGTTAGAAAAAATCTTGCCATCGTAAGAGATGGTTCCTTCTTCATAATCAAACAATCCTAACAAGCATTTCATAAAAACGGTTTTGCCCGAACCGCTTTGCCCAATAATCAAGTTGGTTTTTCCTTTTTCAAACGTGGTGCTAATGCCTTTTAAAACTTCTACGCCAGAGAATGATTTATGGATGTTTTTAACGTCTATCATTAGCTCAACAACATTTGGGTTAAAATATAATTTAAAAGAATTATAACCACACTGGTCCAAACAAATGAAGCAGTACTGGCTTTGCCAACTTCAAGTGCACCACCTTTCATATAAAAGCCATGATACGATGGAATGGTTGCCAAAATAAATGCAAAAACAAAGGTTTTTATAAAGGCATAGGTAACATGAAAAGGCGTAAATTCTGATTGAATGCCAGTAATATATTCTTCTAAGGTTGCAAATCCGCCATAAACACAGGCAATTAACCCGCCATATATTCCCAAAAACATGGCAATAGAAATTACAAATGGATAGAGCGTTAGCGCAATAAATTTAGGAAATACTAAATAATTTAAAGAGTTAATACCCATAACTTCTAAGGCGTCTATTTGTTCTGTAACACGCATAGTTCCAATACTTGAGGTTATAAACGAACCCACTTTTCCAGCCATTATAATTGAAATAAAAGTTGGGGCAAACTCTAAAATTATAGATTGTCGGGTTGCAAAACCAATGAGGCTTTTTGGAAGAAATGGATTGTCAAGATTTAAAGCTGTTTGAATGGTAACAACGCCTCCAACAAAAAAAGATATAAAGGCAACAATTCCTAAAGAACCAATAATTAAGTCGTCCATATCTTTAAGGATAAGCTGTCTCATGGCACACCACTTGGTTGGTTTACGAAACATCTCAACAATCATTAAAAAATAGGTGCCTATATTTTGAAGGTATATCATGATTAAAATTCTTAACGCTAAAGTAAAAAAAAGTTAAGGGTATTTAACTTAAAATTTAAATTAAGACGTGTTAAATTTGGTATTTTTGTAAAATCAAATCAAAATGATATCCATGAGACAATTATTTCACCTTATTCTAATGGTTATTTTAACCATGCCATGCGTTGCACAACAAAACATTTCAAAGCCTTCAGAAAAAAATGCAATCTCCCAAAAGCAACCAAAATTGTTGGTTGGTATTGTAGTGGACCAAATGCGTTACGATTATTTAACGCGTTTTTACAACAAATACGGCGAAGGCGGTTTTAAGCGCATGATGAATGAAGGGTTTAATTGTGAAAACCATCACTTTAATTACATCCCAACCTATACCGGACCCGGACACGCCTCTATTTATACGGGAACAACCCCAAAATATCATGGCATTATAGCCAATGATTGGTATGATAAAAGCACCAAAGAGTCTGTGTATTGTGCTGGAGACAATTCGGTTGAATCTATTGGAACCACAGATGATGCAGGTAAAATGTCTCCACACAGAATGGTGGCAACCACCTTTGCAGACGAGAATAAATTATTCACACAAATGAAAGGTAAAACCATTGGTATTTCCATAAAAGACCGAGGCGCTATTTTGCCAGCTGGCCATACCGCCAATGCCGCTTATTGGTTTCATGGTAAAAATGAAGGCGTCTTTATTTCCAGTAGTTTTTATATGAAAGAATTGCCTCAATGGGTAAAAAAGTTTAATAAATCAAACATCGTGGAGTCTTATTTAAAAGAGTGGAATACCTTATACGATATCAATACCTATACAGAAAGCGGTAGCGATTTAAATGATTTTGAAGAAGGTTTTAAAGGAAAAGAAACCGCTACGTTTCCATACGATTTAAAGGCTTTAAAGGAAACCAACGGAGGCTTTGATATTTTAAAAGCAACCCCTTACGGTAACAGTTTAACAGCAGATTTTGCAATCATGGCTATTGAAGGAGAACAATTAGGGCAAGACGCCATTTCAGATGTTTTAACCGTAAGCTTCTCAAGTCCTGATTACATAGGGCATAATTTTGGAGTGAATTCTAAAGAGATTGAAGACACCTATTTACGTTTGGATTTAGACCTTGAACGCTTTTTTAAAGTATTGGACGAAAAAGTTGGTAAAGGAGAATACACCGTATTTTTAACCGCAGATCATGGTGCTGTGCATGTACCATCATACCTGGAAAGTGTTAAAATTCCGGCAGGATATGTTAATAATAAATCTTCAAGAAGCAGCTTAGAAGCCTTTCTTAAAGAAGCTTTTGGAAGTAGTGATTTAATAGAAAATATAAGCAATAACCAGATTTTTTTAAATAAAGCCACCATCAAATCTTTAGATTTAGAACTAGATGATGTTGAAGAAGCCATTGCCAATGAGGTGATAAACTATGAAGATATTTTTAAAGTTTATACTGCTACAGCCATGAATCAAACATCTTTTAGTGACGGTATTGAACATTTATTGCAAAACGGATTCAATCAAAAACGCTCTGGCGATATCTTGCTGGTTGGCAAGCCAGGATTTATATCCTATCACAGAAAAGGCACCACCCACGGCAGTGGCTATAATTACGATACCCATGTGCCTTTATTGTTTTTTGGAAAAGGCATTGCAAAGGGTCATACCCTAAAAAAAACAGCGGTCAGTGATATTTCACCAACCGTATCGGCTTTGTTGAGTATTAGTTTTCCAAACAGTTCCATAACTGGAAACCCTTTAGAGTTTGTTTTAGAATAACCATGTAATTTGAGAAAAAGCACGGTATATTATGTAGTGGCTGTTTTGATGCTTGTAGGTGTTTTTGGGTATGAATTTATTTTAAATCAAAAAGAAAAAACAAAGCTTGTCGAACAAGGAGCCAACACCAAACAGCTCACCAACGACTTTTTTTTACCTTCCAGCACCACAGGACAAATAGTACACCATGAGGGCTATTCATTATCGTATAGCGAACCCCATGAACAAGCCGAATGGGTGGCTTATGAATTAAAAAAAGAACAGCTTTCAAACACTAATTTTGAAAGACCTTATTTTGAAGTGGATAAAGCCGTTAAAACAGGTGCAGCCCATTGGAGAAATTATAAAAACTCAGGGTACGACCGCGGACATTTATGTCCTGCAGGAGACAGAAGTTATCGAAAATCAGTTTATGATGAAACCTTTTTAACCAGCAATATCAGTCCTCAGGAACATGATTTTAATGCTGGTATCTGGAACACCTTAGAACAAAAGGTTCGTTACTGGGCAAGCAAATATGATGGGGTTTTTGTCGTAACTGGTGGCATTCTTGAAAACCATTTAAAGACTATTGGAGAAGAACAAGTTGCGGTACCAAACCAGTTTTATAAAATTATTTTGGATAATAATAAAGGAACTATAAAAATGATTGCTTTTTTAATACCTCATAAAAATTCAAATGAACCATTATATAAGTTTGTTGTATCTGTAGATGAGGTTGAAAAGCTTACTGGTATTGATTTTTTTCCTGAACTGGATGATAGCATTGAAAATAAACTTGAAGCGTCAAGCAATTATAAAAACTGGAGTTTTAATTGAGGTTATAGTGTGGTGTTAGGTGTGGAGTTGTAATGCTGAGCGCAGTCGAAGCATCTTATCTTTAAAAAATCTTCAGTTTTTTAGAATAACATTATTTCAAGCTATTCATCATCCCCTTCCAACGTAAATTTCTAATAAACTTACCTTCTTCTTCAGACACTAAAAAGGCTATTTTTTCTTTTTTAGCTTTAAAATACCCATTCATATAATCTTTAAACAATGAAACACCTTGTTTTTTATAAGCTAGTTTTAAGGCAGAAATCAAGGTAATAACAAAACCATACCGCATTTTATACATGGCTTCTCCCTGCATATATTTTGAAGCTTTGTTATAGCTTATGCCTGTGGGTTTTAAATGCTTGACCTTTAAGAAAGCATCGGTTAAAAGTTCCCAGCCGTAATATTTAGCGAGCAATTCATCCACCGTATCCCAACCCATGGATGGTTTTAGTTTTCCTATTTGCAGAAAGCATGCTTTTTTATAAGCTTTTAATGCCCCACGAATATGGTCTTTTCTAGTTAAGTTTTCTAAGATCCATTCCCCGTTTTTTTCAATATAGCAAAACCCCGAAACCATGCCTAGTTTTGGATTTGATATGAAGTGTTTTGAAAGCGTTTCTAAATAATTGGGTGGAAAAATTAAATCGGCATCAAACTTACAAATCGCATCATAATGCTCATCCAAAGTTTCAAAACCTTTATAAAAGGCCTGGATAATTTTTGAACCCGGCAAATGCTCATTGGATGATTTTGAATTAATCAAATGAATATAATGATGTTTTGAAGAGAAACTTTCTACAATTTCTTGGGTTTCATCGGTAGAATTGTCATTCACTACCACTACTTTTTTTGGTAAAAGTGTTTGATGGATTAAAGAATCTAAAGTAATACCTATAGAGTCGTGTTCGTTATGTGCAGGAATGATGATGTAGAAATTCAAAATCGAAAATTTAATGATTCAAAGTTAAACTCTTTCAGCATATACAATATAATATCTTGGTGTAAACCATCTTAGTATTGGACGTATTCCAACTTTTTTGGTTGGGTTTGTCCATTTTTGCCTATCCATAATCGTCCAACCGGCTTTTTCCAATAACCAATCAAATTGCCAATCTTCAAACTCATGATAATGTCTATCCCAATTATCGGTTTTGCTTCTGTATGCCGAAGAAAACCAAAGCCTTAGTGGAACGCTGGCTACCAGTTTATTGGCCTGTATAGCCTGTAGCACGGTAAAAGGGGATAATAAATGTTCAAAAATCTCAAAGGCTGTCACGACATCGGCTTTTGAATGAGCAATGGAAGACGTATCAACATCTAAATCTTCTCCACGAGTGTTTTCAACTTGGTATCCTTCAGAAATCATGATTTTAGTAAAAGGATTTTCAACACCTAAATCTAAAATAGAACTGGACTCAGACACATGAGACTTTAAAAATTGAATGGTATGTTTAAATCGTTTATTAGGATAGCTTTTATCGTACATTAAAAATTAAATTTCTTCATTTCAGCGAAAGCGGAAATCTTTAACATTGGTAAACAATTGCATTGATATGCATGCCTGCACCAACACTAGCAAATATAATAACATCACCTTTAGAAAGACTATGATTTTTCAATTGATTGTTTTTAATTAAATCAAACAAGGTAGGCACCGTAGCTACCGAACTATTTCCCAGATTTTGAATGCTCATGGGCATAATGCCTTCAGGCATATCGGCTTTATAGAGCTTATAAAAACGCTTTACAATGGCTTCATCCATTTTTTCATTGGCTTGATGGATGAGTATTTTTTTAACATCTTTAATATCCATACCACTTTTTTCAAGACAAGTTTTCATGGCATTTGGAACATTGGTTAAAGCAAATTCGTAGATTTTACGACCATCCATTTTAATGTATCTGGTGTCTCGGCATAAGTCTTGATTGTTGGAATTTCCAAAATACAAATAATAGGCTTCATCATAAGTATAACTGCCTGTTTCATGGGCTAAAATACCACCTTCTTCATCCGTAGCTTCAATAACGGCAGCACCAGCACCATCAGAATAAATCATGGAATCTCTATCGTATTTATCAACCACTCTAGATAAAGTTTCATTGCCAATGACCAGACATTTTTTTGCCATTCCAGCCTTTATAAAGGCTTGTGCCTGAATAACCCCTTCAATCCAACCCGGGCAGCCAAAAAGAATATCAAAGGCCACACACTTAGGGTTTTTAATGCGTAAACTGTGTTTGATTCTGGAGGCTAAACAAGGTAAAAGATCACTTTGGATTGCGTTGTGTTTTACATCGCCAAAATTATGGGCTACAATGATATAGTCCAGTTCTTCTCGGTCAATATGAGCGTCTATGATGGCTTTTTCGGCAGCAAAAAAACCTAAATCAGAAGAATTTAAATGGTCATTGGCGTATCTGCGTTCAGCAATGCCTGTAATGGCTTTAAATTTTTCAATAATGATGGCGTTCTCACTGTTTATAGGAGAACCATCGGTGCTTAAAAAGGTGTGTTGGTTGAAGTTTTCATTTTTTTCAATAGTATCTGGAATATAACTTCCAGTGCCTGTAATCTTGATATTCATAAATAAAAAATTAAGCCTTTAATTTAATAGAGAACGAATTTAATCACTATAAATTAAAGGCCAGTTAAACGGTGCTAAATTTTACGATGTTCAACAACTGATTTAAGCCTCCATATAAGCTTCGATTGGAGCGCATGTACATATCAAATTTCTGTCTCCATAAGCATCATCAACACGTCTTACTGTAGGCCAGAATTTATTGTCTTTTACATAGTCTAACGGAAAAGCTGCTTCTTCTCGAGAGTATGGATAAACCCAATTTGTTGATGCAATCATTTCTAATGTATGAGGAGCATTTTTTAAAACGTTATGTTCATCATCCTTTGAAGCCTGATCGATTTCTTTTTTGATAGAAATCATAGCATCACAAAAACGATCCATTTCTTGTTTGCTTTCGCTTTCTGTTGGTTCAATCATTAAAGTTCCAGCAACGGGGAATGAAACGGTTGGCGCATGAAAACCATAATCCATTAAACGTTTTGCAATGTCGGTTACTTCAATTCCATGGGCTTTAAATGGTCTGCAATCTACAATCATTTCATGGGCGGCTCTTCCACATTCACCAGAATACAAAGTATCAAAACTTCCTTGTAAGCGATGTTTAATATAGTTAGCATTTAAAATGGCTATTTTGGTAGACTGTATTAAGCCTTCTTCGCCAAGCATTTTAATATAGCCATAGGATATAAGGCAAGCCAAAGCGGAACCAAAAGGCGCTGCAGAAATGGCTGTTATGGCCTTGTCTCCACCTGTTTTTACCACTGGGTTTCCAGGTAAAAATGGCACGAGTTGTTTAGCAACACATATTGGGCCAACCCCTGGGCCACCACCACCATGAGGAATGGCAAAGGTTTTATGTAAATTTAAATGGCAAACATCGGCTCCAATACTTCCTGGATTGGTTAAGCCAACTTGGGCATTCATATTGGCGCCATCCATATACACTTGGCCACCGTTATCATGAATAATTTTAGTGATTTCTTTTATGGCCGATTCATAAACACCATGTGTTGATGGATAGGTGACCATTAAGCATGATAAATGATCTTTATATAACGCGGCTTTCTCACGCAAATCCTCCACATCAATATTGCCTTCTGCGGTAGATTTGGTAACCACCACTTTCATACCGGCCATGACAGCACTGGCAGGATTGGTGCCATGTGCCGATGATGGAATTAAGCATATATTTCTATGAGAATTACCACGAGATTCATGATAAGCTTTAATGACCATTAAACCAGTGTACTCACCTTGTGCGCCAGAGTTTGGCTGCAATGACGTTGCAGCAAATCCAGTGATTTCTGTTAATTGATCTTCTAATGCTTTTAAAACGGTTAAATAGCCTTTGGTTTGTTTTCGAGGTGCAAACGGATGAATATTTCCCCATTTAAACCAGCTTAAAGGTAACATTTCTGAAGCAGCATTTAATTTCATGGTGCAAGAACCTAATGAAATCATAGAATGATTTAATGACAGATCCTTACGTTCTAGATATTTAATATATCGCATCAATTCAGTTTCCGAATGATACGAATTAAAAACCTCCAGGGTTAAGAAACCGGTAGTTCTTTGTAAGGTTTCTGAAATATTATTAGCTTCTGAAATAGACGATATAACAATGGTATCTTTATGAGCAGCTTCAGCAAAAACCGTAATGATATAATTGATATCCCTAATAGAGGTTGTTTCATTGATTGAAATGGTTACCGTTTGGTCATCGGGATAAAAGAAATTGACCTTTTTTTCTTTGGCAATGTTTCTGATTTTTTTAGCATCCGTCTTAATTTGAAGCGTATCAAAATAAGAGGTATTGACTTGATTAAAGCCTAACTTTTTTAAAACATCTGAAAGCGTTGAAGCAGTGTTGTGAATTTTATTGGCAATAAATTTCAAGCCTTTAGGGCCATGATAAACCGCATACATACCAGCCATTACCGCCAATAAAACCTGAGCGGTACAAATATTTGAAGTTGCTTTATCACGTTTAATATGTTGTTCTCTGGTTTGCAAAGCCATACGCAAGGCTCTTTGGCCGTTGGCATCTTTGGTAACACCAATAATCCTTCCGGGCAAATCGCGTTTGTAGGCTTCTTTGGTGGCAAAAAAGGCGGCATGCGGACCACCAAATCCCATAGGAATTCCAAAACGTTGTGTGGTTCCAACAACCACATCGGCGCCAAATTTCCCAGGAGCTTCCAATTTAACCAAGCTCAAAATATCAGCAGCAACCGCTACTTTTATTTGATGCTCATTGGCTTTGTTTATAAACGATTTAATATCACTTATTTGGCCGTCTTTTCCCGGATATTGCAAAATGGCTCCAAAAAAGTCAGAAGAAAACTCAAAAGAATTTTCATAGCCTACCACCAATTCAATACCTATAGGATTGGCTCTAGTTTGCAGTAATGATAAGGTTTGTGGTAAGATAGCATTGGAAACAAAAAACTTATTGACATCATGCTTCTTCTGGTCACGCTCACGAACCGCAAATAACAAGCTCATGGCTTCTGCAGCAGCTGTACTTTCATCTAGAAGTGAAGCATTGGCAATTTCCATACCTGTTAAATCGGTAATCATGGTTTGGAAATTTAATAAAGCTTCAAGTCTTCCTTGAGCAATTTCTGCCTGATAAGGCGTATAAGCGGTATACCAACCTGGATTTTCAAGGATATTTCTTTGAATTACAGCAGGTAAAATAGTGGGATGGTATCCTAAACCAATATAGGTTTTATAAGCCTTATTTTTTTTAGATAACTCATGAATATGTAGCAAATACTCATGTTCAGTCATGGGTTCATCCAAGTGTAATGGTTTTTTTAGGCGAATATCATCTGGAATGGTTTCATAAATCAATTGATCTAAAGAGCTAACACCAATAGTTTTTAACATTAGGTTTTGCTCTTGTTCTCTTGGACCAATATGACGCAGTGCAAAAGCGTTTGTATTCATTTATTTTTTATTGAGTTTGAAGTGCAAAATTACATAATTAAAAAACCTTTTCTATGGATGCCATTGAAAGTTTTTAACCAAATAATGTCGTTATTAACACTTTTGTTATTTTTGTAGTATGCAAGCTTTAAAGCACGTATTGAATTTTTATATAAATAGCAGTATTCACGTGGCTTTAGCCGTTGTTTCTTTGACATACATAACCTTTATGGAATTTAATATTCCTAAAGATACAAACCTCTTATTTTTTATTTTTTTCGCATCTGTAACCGGCTACAATTTTGTTAAGTTTTTTGGTGTTGCAAAATTCCATCATCGCAGCTTAACAACTTGGCTAAAATTAATTCAAATCTTTTCATTGATAAGTTTTGTTTTGATGTGTTATTACGCCCTAAAACTCGAAATGATAACGCTGTTGTATGTTGTTGGTTTTGGCATGCTCACTTTTTTATATGCCATACCTTTGTTGCCACCCAATAGGTTTTTAGATGAAAAGAATAATTTAAGAAGTATAGGCGGTTTAAAAGTGTTTTTAATTGCTTTGGTCTGGACTGGTGTTACGGTGGTTCTTCCATTAATCAATAATCATTTTGAATTGATAAAAACAGAGGTTTTATTAAGCAGTATTCAGCGTTTTTTATTGGTGGTAATGCTCATGATTCCTTTTGAAATCAGGGACTTACAATTTGATAGCGTAAAACTTGCAACAGTACCGCAATTACTTGGTGTAACTGGAACAAAATTATTAGGAATTTTGCTTGGGATAGGTTATATAATTTTAGAATGCTTAAAAGATAAAACATTCGGTACCAATTGGATTGTTTTGTGTATAATATTGGTAATAACCTTTATGTTAATTGTTTTTTCAAAAGAAAAGCAACATAAATTTTACAGTGCTTTATGGGTAGAGGGCGTTCCAATTTTATGGTTGATAATGTTACTTTTATTTACTTAAAGAATCGTCATCTAAAGCTTTATTAAATTCATTTTTTAAGTATTCTCTACTGTTTTTATCCATACAAGTAACTTTTGAATCTGAAATAGCGGCAGTAAGTTTTGAGTTGGCGTTGGTATACTCTCTACAAGCTTTGCAATATAGCAAATGAATGTTGAGTTTAACTTTTTCCCAGAAGGTAGATTCTTTGTATTGTGATTTATCGCAAACATGATTTGCTTCATGACATGAAATACCAATTCTAAATTTTTTGTTCATAATTAAAACCAATTTTCTTTAAGACATGACGACATGGCTGTTCTTGCTCTATGTATAATAACCCAAAGATTAGACGCAGTAATATTTAATTCATTACAAATATCTTCGGTTTCAATGCCTTCTATCGTTTTCATTCTAAAAACTTCGGCTTGTTTTTCGGGTAATTTTGCCAAGCAATTAAAAATAGCTTCACCCAATTCTGTGTTCTGCATAGTATCTTCGGCTGTTTTATCGAAAGGATCTGCAACCCGTTCTTCCAACCAATCACCATCCGTTTCAGAGTCGTTGTTTGATGTTATTCGTATTTCTGCTTTTCCTTTATTAGAATTTATTTTTCGGTAGTAGTCAATAATTTTTCGTTTTAAAATGGAGATAAGCCAAGTGCGTTCGTTGGCTTCTCCTTTAAAGTTTTTCATGGATTTTAATGCGGCTAAAAAAGTGTCTTGTACCAAATCCTGAGCTATTTCCCGGTCGTTAACACGAGAGATGGTGTAATTAAATAAGTAATCGGCATACAAATCAATCCACTTATTCGGATTTAGAAGGTTTTTTGGCATTTTCCTATTTTCAAAAAATTAAAGTCAAAAATACGTAAATATTATAAATAAGAAGGTTTAGTTTTTTTGTTTAGTTTTGTTAAAATATTTTTTTGAAAACAATAACTTATAATCAAACTTGAGTGAAGGTTAAGCTGTCTATAAAATGTATCTTAACTCGAAAAATTGTTTATAAATTTAAATAGAATTGGTTTTTTGTTGATCAATTCTGAAAATAAAGCGTTTTTTTTAATTAATATCTCTCTAAAATTTTATTAATATTTAAACAGGCATTTATTTAATCAACCCCGCTCGTTTTAACAATGCTTCGGGTTGAGGTTCTTTTCCGCGAAATTGTTTATAAAGCACCATAGGATCTTTTGTGCCTCCTTGGGAAAGCACATAATCTTTAAATTTTGTAGCGACTTCGGTATTAAATACACCTTTTTCCTTAAAATATTCAAAAGCATCGGCATCTAAAACTTCTGCCCATTTGTAACTGTAATAACCTGAAGAATAACCACCTTGAAAAATATGTGAAAAGGAAGTGCTCATGCAATTTTCAGCAATATCTGGGTAAAGTTTGGTGCTTTCAAAAGCTTGCAGTTCATGTATTTTTACATTGGAGATGTTTGTTGGGTCTTGTCCGTGCCAACTCATATCCAGCAATCCAAAACTCAATTGACGTAGCGTTTGCATGCCTTCATGAAACGTAGCAGAAGCTTTAATTTTTTCAACCAAATCCATGGGGATGACTTCTCCTGTTTCATAATGTTTAGCAAACAATTCTAGAGCCTCTTTTTCATAACACCAGTTTTCAAAGATTTGACTTGGTAACTCTACAAAATCCCAAAACACGCTGGTTCCAGATAAACTAGGATAGGTTGTATTGGCTAGCATACCATGTAAAGCATGGCCAAACTCATGAAACAAGGTGGTAACTTCATTAAAAGTTAACAATGACGGTTTGCTTTTTGTTGGTTTGGTAAAGTTGCAAACTATGGATATATGTGGACGTTCATTGATGCCGTTTTTAATACTTTGAGGTTTAAAAGAAGTCATCCACGCACCATTACGTTTTCCGGTTCTAGGAAAAAAATCTGCATAAAAAATAGAAACTAAATCACCTTCTTGATTGGTAACTTTATAGGTTAACACTTCGTCATGGTATTTATCAATGGTATTAATTTCTTCAAAACTTAAACCGTATAATTTTTGAGAAACGGTAAAAACACCATCAATAACATTTTCTAATTTGAAATAAGGTTTCAATATTTCGTCGTCCAAATCAAATAACTTTTGCTTTAATTTTTCGGCATAATAAGCTCCATCCCATTTTTCTAAATGTTCAAGACTGTCTAAACTTTTCGCAAACGCTTCTAATTCATCAAACTCTTGTTTTGCTGCTGGTTTGGCTTTTTCCAAAAGTTCATTTAAAAATGAAGTCACTTTTTCAGGAGTTTTAGCCATACGTTCTTCTAGAACAAAATGGGCATGGGTTTTATAGCCTAAAAGTTGTGCCCTTTCAAAGCGAAGCTTAGCAATAGTTAATACATGTTCTTGATTATCAAACGCATTCTTATGGAATCCTTTTTGGCCAGCAGCTAAGGAAAGCTTTTTTCGTAACGCTCTATTGTCAGCATAAGTTATAAAAGGAATATAACTAGGATGATCCAGGGTAAATAACCAGCCGTTTTTATCTTTGGATTCGGCTAATTGTTTGGCAGCTTCAATGGCGCCTTCTGGTAAACCGGATAAGTCTTTTTTATTGGTAATAAGCATTTCAAACGTATTGGTTTCTGCCAAAACATTTTCTCCAAATTTTAGTTTAAGCTGGCTTAATTTTTTGTCAATATCTCTTAGAATGAGTTTTTTTTCTTCAGATAAATTTGCTCCATTTCTTGAAAAACTTTTGTATTTTTTATCTAGTAAAGTACTTTGCTCTGTGGTTAGATTTAAAGTTTCTTTGGCATTGTAAACAGCTTTAACTCGTTTAAATAAATCTTTATTTAAAGCAATATCGTTACCAAATTCAGATAAAAGTGGGGAAATTTCTTGAGCTATTTTTTGAATGGTATCATTAGTTTCGGCCGAATTGAGATTAAAAAATATACTTGAAATTCGATCTAATTTCTCACCTGAAAAATCGAGTGCTTCTATGGTATTTTTAAATGTTGGAGCTTCTTGTAGGTTTACTATGGCATCAATTTCAGCCCTAGCTTCTTCAATGGCAAACTTAAAGGCTGGTAGAAAATCTTCATTCTTTATTTGTGAAAATGGCGCCGTGTTAAACGGTGTTTGAAAAGGGGTAATTAAAATATTTTGAGTCATTTTTTAAGAAATTTACATCTACTATGCGTGCATAGGTTTTTTTTTCTATATTTGTCAATATTGTTTTTGAAAAGTGACTAATTCAAATGTAATCTATTTTATTAATAGCCAAAGAAACCTCGAATTTTGTTCGGGGTTTTTTTATTTTAAATCTTCAGCAGATTTAATGACCATTTGCTTTAATCTTTCTTTGTAAACCAAGATTTTGTCTAGTACACAAGAATCACTCGAGCCTATAATTTGAGCAGCTAAAATACCAGCATTTTTGGCGCCATTAAGAGCAACAGTTGCTACAGGCACGCCTCCGGGCATTTGAAGAATGGACAATACAGAGTCCCAACCATCGATAGAATTACTGCTTTTAATAGGGACTCCAATAACTGGAAGTGGAGATAAAGAAGCTATCATTCCTGGTAAATGTGCGGCACCGCCAGCACCTGCAATAATAACTGAAAATCCTTTGGTATGGGCTTTTTTGCCATAATCGAATAATTTTTCGGGTGTTCTATGTGCAGATATAATATCAACTTCAACCTCAATATCAAAACCTTTTAAAATATCTATGGCTTCTTGCATAACGGGAAAATCGCTTTTACTTCCCATAATAACTCCAACTTTACTCATAATTTTTTATTTGGATATAACTTTAATCGTTTTTTTTACCTTTTCTGCAATTTTTCTTGCTTCGGCCAAATCCTGATGAACAATGGTTACATGTCCCATTTTCCTGAAAGGTCTGGTTTGTTTTTTTCCGTAAATATGTGGGGTTACGCCTTCCATATGCATGATGGCTTCTATGTTTTCATAAACCACATTGCCTGTAAATCCATCTGCTCCAACCAAATTTACCATAACACCACCAACTTTACTATCCGTTCTTCCTAAAGGTAAATTAAGAATAGCTCTAAGATGTTGTTCAAATTGAGAAGTGTAACTTGACTCTATGGTGTGATGACCAGAATTATGAGGTCTTGGAGCCACTTCATTTATTAAAATATCATCATACTCTGTTTGAAACATTTCGACAGCTAAAAGTCCAACATGATTAAAAGCAGCCGATGTTTTTAAGGCTATTTCTTCTGCTTTTTTTGCAACAGCTTCAGATATTCTAGCTGGGCAAATCACATATTCTACTTGGTTAGCTTCTGGATGAAATTCCATCTCAACAACGGGATAGGTTTTGGTTTCTCCAGAAACGTTTCGTGCTACAATAACAGCTAATTCGTTTTTAAAAGGCACTAAGGTTTCGGCAATACATTCTACATTTGGCAGATCTTCTAAATCTAAAAAAGTTTTCACAATTTTTACGCCAGTACCATCATATCCAAATTGTGCACTTTTCCAAACAAAAGGAAATTTTAAGCCACCATGGTTTATAGCTTCTTTAATTTCAGAAGTATAGGCAAAACGTGAAAATGGTGCTGTTGGTAAATCATGATCAACATAAAACAACTTTTGCGTTGCTTTGTTTTGAATGATGCGTAATGTTTTTGAACTTGGATATACTTTGATGCCTAGTTTTTCCAAATCTTCTAAAGCATCTACATTAACATTTTCAATTTCAATGGTAAGAACATCTACCTGTTTTCCAAAGTTGAAAACAGTATGGTAATCCATTAAATCTCCTTGATAGAATTCATTACTTGCTATTTTGCAAGGGGCTTCATTACTAACATCTAAAACACAAGTATAAATATCAAATTTTCTGGTATTGTAAAGCAACATTTTACCTAATTGACCGCCACCAAGGATACCAAGTTTAAAATTTGAAGAAAAGTAATTCATGGACTTGTTTTTTGCTAAAATAAATTAAGGATACGCAAAAATACACTTAAATATGAAATTACTTCCTAATTCCTAAATCAAAAAATCGGTATTAGTCAATCAATTCCTTAACTTTGCAACTTTCAAAAAAATGATAATGGAAATAAAACTTCATGACAAGTATTTTAAACCATTTATTTCTGCACAAGAAATAGAGTTTGCAATAGAGCGTTTGGCTAACGAAATATATACAGATATAGGTAATGAAATACCTGTTTTTGTTGGGGTTTTAAATGGGTCATTTATGCTTGTAAGTGATTTTGTTAAAAAATATCCAAAGCCTTGTGAAGTTACCTTTATTAAATTAGCCTCTTATGAAGGTGTAAAATCAACTGAAGATATTCAGAGGTTAATTGGTTTGACCCAAGATTTAAAAGGAAGAACGGTTGTTATTTTGGAAGATATTATTGATACTGGTAATACATTGGCAGAAATTCATAGAATTTTTAAAAATGAACAGGTTAAGTCACTTAAAATAGCTACTTTATTTTATAAACCTGATGCCTATAAAAAAGACTTTAAATTGCATTATATTGGTATGGAAATTCCTAACAAATTCATTGTGGGTTACGGATTAGACTATGATGGATTAGGAAGAAATTTACCAGAAGTTTATCAAATAAAAGAAACACAACACATGACAAATTTAGTGCTATTTGGTCCTCCAGGAGCAGGAAAAGGAACACAAGCTAATTTTTTAAAAGAAAAGTATAATTTAATACACATCTCAACAGGCGATGTATTTAGGTTTAATATAAAAAATGAAACAGCTTTAGGAATGTTGGCCAAATCGTATATGGATAAAGGTCAATTAGTACCCGATCAAGTAACTATTGATATGCTAAATGCTGAAGTTGAGAAAAATGCTAATTCCAACGGCTTTATTTTTGATGGATTTCCAAGAACCAACGCACAAGCTGATGCTTTAGGTAAATTAATGGAAAGTAAAGATTCTGAAATAAGCGCTATGATTGCCTTAGAAGTTGATGATGAAGTTTTGGTAAAACGCTTATTAGAACGAGGAAAAACCAGTGGAAGACCTGATGATGCAGATGAATCTATTATTAGAAATAGAATTACTGAGTATTATAACAAAACAGCTATTTTGAAAAACTACTATTCTACACAAAACAAATATTTTGGTGTTGATGGAGTAGGTAGTATTAAAGATATTACTGCCCGTTTAAGTAAAGTTATAGACACACTTTAAAAAATATGTTTATTCGTTTAGTTGTTTAGATACTGCTAAAAATAACACAACTTAACAACACAACAAAAAACAAATAAACAAAAAGATGACCGAAGGAAATTTTGTTGATTACGTAAAAATGTATGTGACCTCAGGAAATGGAGGTAAAGGATCTGCACATTTACATAGAGAAAAATTTATTGAAAAAGGCGGGCCAGATGGTGGTGATGGTGGTCGTGGCGGCCATGTTATTATTCGTGGAAATTCTAATCTATGGACACTTCTACATTTAAAATTCAAAAAGCATATTAAAGCTGGTCATGGTGAGCATGGTGCTAGTAGCAGGAGTTTTGGAGCTGATGGCGAAGATGTTTATGTAGATGTTCCTTTAGGAACCGTTGTTCGTGACACAGAAAGCGATGAAATTATTTTTGAAATCACAGAACATGATGAGGAAAAAATTATAGCAAAAGGGGGAAAAGGCGGACTTGGTAACTGGCATTTTAGAACCTCTACAAACCAAACACCTCGATATGCTCAGCCAGGAATTCCTTTGGAAGAAAGACATATCACTTTGGAGCTAAAAGTATTGGCCGATGTTGGTTTGGTTGGTTTTCCAAACGCAGGAAAATCAACTTTACTTTCTGTAGTTACTTCTGCAAAACCAAAAATTGCCGATTATGAGTTTACTACGCTTAAGCCCAATTTAGGCATTGTTAAGTATCGTGAATTTCAAACCTTTGTCATGGCAGACATTCCTGGAATTATTGAAGGTGCTGCTGAAGGAAAAGGCTTAGGTCATTACTTTTTGCGTCATATTGAACGTAATTCCATTTTGTTGTTTTTAATACCAGCCGATGCAAAAGATATTAAAAAGCAATATGATATTCTTTTAGATGAGCTACGCAGATATAACCCAGAAATGCTTGACAAAGAACGCATTATAGCTATTTCAAAATGCGATATGCTTGATGATGAGTTAAAAGCTGAGCTTAAAAAAGAATTGGATAATCAATTACCAATACCTTATCTGTTCATTTCATCGGTAGCACAACAAGGATTGACAGAGTTGAAAGATATGCTTTGGAAAATGTTGAATGATTGATTTTTGTTGATAACAATTTTTTAAAAAGCTCTTAAATTTTTAAGGGCTTTTTAATTTTATAAAAAATAATGAGATGAAACTTTATAAACTACATGATACTATTTCTAAAAGGCATTCGCTCAATGTTATACTGAAAATAGAATATTTTTGGCATTACTGGGACTTTTTATTCACTGAAAACAGAGATTTAATTCTAGTTTATGAACCTAAGTTTTCTTCTCAAATTTCTTTAATTGATAAGATTTTAAAACATTTAGAATGGAATAACGGTATCAATTTAAAAAAACTACTTAAATATTTTAACCATCATCAATACTTTGATAAGAGTAATATAATTTTAAGAAGCAATAAAGAGTTAGCTAATGACATTAAGGGAATTAAAAGTTTTATTGAAAACCGAATTGGAAGTGAAGTTGATAATAAATATTTGTCTATTTCCGATAGAGGATTTTTATTTGAAGCTTTCAAAAAGTTAAAGAATGATTTTTTTGAATTAAATTCATATTCAAATATTTTAATTGATAAGTTGCTTAAAATTATTTTTAGTAATAATCTTCTTGGTGAAAATAGTAAAAAGGATTTAAAGTTTATATGCAATACCATCATTGACATACTCATACAAAAAGGTTATTCTTTGGGTTTTATAAAAGGATTATTGAGTAATACAATTTTTCATCCATCAAATAAATTTAGATTTAATTATGACAAAAAGTATGTGGATTTTAATTCATATGAAGATTGGAAAGAATATGTGTCAGAACAGTATGAGTTAATTTCTGTAAAAGACCGTTTTAACTTAATCAAAACTTTTTTAATTCAACCAAAGAGGAAAGGCTATTATATTTTTAAAGTAGAAGGAGTAGAATTATTAACAGAACCAATAGAAATATTTGAGTCAATATTTTATAATCCTCAAGAGGATAAAAAACTTAAATTTTATAGAGATAAAAATTCAATGATTAGAGAAGAGGACTATAATTTTTATACTAAATGTGAACTATTCTTGAGAAATGATTCTGATGATGATTTAGTAACAAATGCTTCTAGTTGTAACTTGATTGTTCCTACAGAGTATTACACAGAGGATATTGAGTATTTTAATTCATATAAATTTCCAACCAAATCATATATAGAGGCTTATAACAAAACTCAATTCTCATTATTGGAATTTAAAAGAGACCTTAAATCTTTTTCAGTTGAATATTTTTTTGATGAAGTATTAACTAATATCAGAGTTTTGCAAGAATGTATATTGGTTGATGTAAACTATAACTATCATAAGGCCTCTAATGATAAGGCTAGTAGCAAAGTGGCTTTTAAACTAGATGATATAAGAAAAAATATGCTGTATGAGCATTTAAATTTCAAGAGCAAAATTAAATTACAAAGCCCATTTACATTTCACTTAGCAAATAGTAATGCTCTATTGGCAGAATACAATCTGGAATATCATAAGTTTAATTTTAAATCTTTTTGGATTGAATGTATAGAACCATATTTTAAAGATGTAGATGAGTTTATAGATTTTTCTAAAAAAAGTATCAGGTTAAGGGCACATTTTTTTTCGAATTATAGAATCTTATTAAATAATGCTCTTAAAAAAAGCGTATTTTCTTATGATGCATATTGTTTAAATGATATTAGTATGAATGAAATTGGTATCGGTGAATTGAATATTGGAGATAGTATTATTGGGGATGAATTAGAACAAAATTTTGAATTGATTCCTAATAAGTCATTATTAGATGAGTTTAAAAGCGAAATGCGATTATTTAAGAATGATGAATTAACTTTTTTAAAAATACTAGATGATTGGATAACTAATACTATTAAAGTTGCTTATGATGAAAGAAATATTGAAGTACATTATAACTTAGTTGACTATTATAATGATATTTCCATAAAAAAAGATATTCTCTTTATAAATTCATGTGTGATTGGAGCATTTAATGATGCGGTTTTTGAAAACAATGTTTTTACGGTAATTGAAGCGAAAGAATTCATTAATAATACTCTTAATGATTTACAAGAACAATAAATGCTAATGGAATAATTTTTGATTAACTTTAATTAAAAAATAAAAACCATGAAAAAAATACTCATTATAATTTTGACTTTTGGTATTACAGCTTGTGCTCCAATTCAGGTGAGTTATGATTTTGATAAAGGAACTAATTTTTCTAAATACAAAACCTACAATTATTATAGTGACATGAAAACTGGCTTAAGCGAATTGGATACTAAGCGGTTTTTAGAAGCACTAGATGCCAAGTTAGAAAGTTTAGGAATAACCTTTTCTGAAACCCCAGATTTCTTTATTGATATTAAAAGCAGTACGTTTCAAGCGGTGCAACGTAACACGGTTGGTGTTGGTTTAGGTGGCGGCGGAAGAAATATGGGCGGCGGCATTTCTATTGGATTGCCCATTGGCCAATCGAGTGCAAACAGACAGATTACCATAGATTTTGTTGATGAAAATTTAAAGCAATTGTTTTGGCAAGCAGTAAGTGAATCTAGTTATAGCCCTAATAGAATCCCAAAAGAACGTGAAGAACAGTTAAAGGCCATTGCTGACAAAATATTGTCTCAATATCCACCAAAGCAATAACCTTTTAAACTTTATAATTATCCTAACATATTAAATGAAGTCATTGAACTTTGATTTTGTAGTTTTACCTATAAAATATAAAAACAATGAATTCATTAAAAAATAAAGTGGCTCTTATAACGGGAGGAACTAAAGGAATTGGTTATGGAATTGCGCAAGCACTCCTTAATGAAGGTATAAATGTAGCGGTTACAAGTAGGAGTAAATCTTCAGCACAAAAGGCAGCCGATACCCTTAATTCTCAATTGCCATTAGGAGGGGCTAAAGCCATTGGAGTCGAAGCCGATGTAAGACATTATAAAAGCCAGCAACAAGCGGTTCAAACTGTTTTAGAACATTTTAAGCAATTAGATATCGTTATTGCCAATGCTGGTTTAGGGCATTTTGCAAGTATAGAAGATTTGACTGTTGAACAATGGCAAGAAACTATTGACACCAATTTAACAGGCGTTTTTTATTCTATCAAATCTTGTATTGAAGCGTTAAAAAAATCTGAAGGATATTTTATTACCATTTCAAGTTTAGCAGGAACCAATTTTTTTGAAAGTGCTTCTGCATATAATGCTAGTAAGTTTGGAGTTACAGGATTTACACAAGCTGTTATGCTTGACTTACGGAAATATAATATTAAGGTGAGTACTATCATGCCAGGTTCAGTAGCAACACATTTTAATAATCATATTCCTAGTGAAACTGATGCGTGGAAAATTCAAAGTGAAGATATTGGTGAGTTGGTGGTTGATTTAATTAAAATGAATCCAAGAACATTACCAAGCAAAATAGAAGTGAGGCCTACCATGCCACCAATAAAATAAATACGAGAATTAAAAAAAAGAGGCCAAAAAGCCTCTTTAAAAAATTATCCAGCAAGTAAATTTTTATACTTGTCTTTGTAAGCATAAAGCATTACGATGTTTAATGCCAATAATACGATGGCACCTATCATATCTGCGGGACTTAAAAAGACATGAAACAATACGGCATTAATAGAAACACTCATTAATATAATAGCCATTAAAGCGCCATATTTATTAAATATAAACGACAATCCAGCAATTAATTCAACAGCGCCAACAAGTCCTAATGTTTTTGTGCTCATTAAAGCGGTCATATAATTAATAACAGCTTCGGGCATTTCCTCAGGAGCAGGCATAAAATTAAAGAATTTATTAGCTCCAAAAACGGCCAATAAAATACCGAAAATAATTCTGATAACAGTTAATGCTTTGTTCATAATGATAAATTTATTAGTTAGTGATATGAAAGATACTAAATTTTACAACATGTTGGTAAATATTTAGTTAACCAACAAACGAACCCCTTCACTATGACTACTAAATTCTGGGGCATACATACTTTGAATACCGGTAATGCCATTGCTCATATTACCCGCATTATTGACTCTTAAATCGTATTCAAATACATAAACGCCTTTTGGTAAATAATCGAAAAAGAAGTTGGTTGATGCGTCTTTTGTGCTTTCATAATACCCCAATCCGTCTTGCCATTTGTATTTCGACATCACGTTGACAGGTTCTAATCCAGCGGCACGCATGTCTTTCATATGTATAAATTCCATAGGTCTGTCGCTTTGCAATTCAATACGAACCCTAACTAAATCACCAACTTTTAATTGGGTATTTTCAGTGACTTCTGAAATTTGTTCGCCAGTATCCGTATTCTTTTTAAGGAACAGCTTTTTCTTTAATTTTAGCGGTGTTTCTGCTGAAGTGATTTTATCCAAATCTTCAAAATATTGCCAGTATAAACTGCCCCAAGCAATGCCTTCACCTTTTTTGGTAAGCGAAACTTCCGCCATTTCCGGTTTAATTTCTGAAGAATTCCAAGACGTTTTATAATAACCAGTTCCAGCTTCTATTTTAACATCTTCTAATTTGGATGGTTCTATTTTTTGTCCGCCTAAAACCACATCAACCGCATCGGTTACTGATAGCCAATCGTTACCTTGAAGCAATAAGGCATACACGGCTTCAGTAGTTGCTTTGGTTGTTTTCCACTGATTGGTTTGTTTGTTTTTAAGTAGCCAGATTTTTAAATTATCGATGGTTTTTGTGTCGTTTTCGATTTCTGAAAATGCTTCAATCAACAAGGCTTGCGTTTCAATCGGTGCTTGATACCAATACCAAGAAGATGTGTTTTCTTTCCAATACATACCTAATTCTTCCGAAGAAATACTGGTTTCCTTTAACGATTTTAAAATTTTAGAGGACGTTGATTTATCATTCAATCGTTCTGAAAATAAGGCCATTAATCCTTTGGCGTACAAGGAACGAGGTAGCCAATATTTTTGGATTTGCGTTTGGTAATATGTGGTAATATCCTCCACTTCTTTTGATTTTTTAACATCAGGAAAGAAGCTTCGCATGTATAAATAATGCAATTGTGTGTGGCTTAAATGATCTTTGTTTAAATCGATTTTAGCATCGTATTTCCTGATGTCTTTGTATTCTTTTATGAATTCGGCATCTAAATAGTTGATGGCTTTTTTAAGCATTTTTGATTCAGAAGAAGACCCTTCGATGGAGCCTGTCCTGAGCGAAGTCGAAGGGCTCAGGGTGACACCGAGTTTGTTCAGATGTCCAAAACCGGTAATAATGTGTTGGGTAATGTATCTGTTTTCGCGTCCGCCATCAAACCAAGCCCAAGCGCCGTTGGATAATTGATTGTTCTCCAATTTACGTAGGGCCGATTGCAATTCGTTCGTCATTTTGTTCAAGTCGAATAACAAAGCGATGCGTTTTTTCTGTTCGGTTTCACTCTGGGCATCGCGTAGCCAGGGTGTTTCTTGAATGAGAATGGATTTTAATTCTTCATTTTTTTCTAGGTTAGAAATTAACACATCAGCATTTTTCCATTGATTAAAAACTTCTTGAATTCTTGGGTTTGAATTCGCAATATGACTCGCCAACGCATTCGCATAATACCGCGAGAAGGTCTGCTCGTTACACTCATACGGATATTCCATTAAATATGGCAATGCTTGTACCGCATACCAAGCGGGATTAGACGTAATTTCTAAAGTTAACTTGTGGTTTTTTAAACTTGTTGAGGTATTCGTTTTTAACTTATTCAACGTGAACGTTCTGGTTTCATTACTACGAATCCACATCGGCAACGTTTCGGTAACTAACAGGCGATTACTTAAAACCGGAAGTGCATTTTGTTCGCCATCACTAAAGGTTTCCGATTTCGCTATGATTTTATATTGAACGGCATCCACATCATCAGGGATGGTTAAGTTCCAAGTGACTTGGGTGTTGCCTTTGGCATCCACTTTAAAAGGTTTATTGCTTTCTGAATTTCCAAGTTTGGAATCCACCTCGTTTCCAGTGACAGCATCTGTTAAAACTAAAACGGCTTGTCCAGACAATTGTTTATCGGTTAAATTCGCGATTTTCGTACTGATGCTTATTTGGTCACCTTGGCGTAAAAAACGAGGCGCGTTGGGTATGACCATTAATTCTTTTTGTGTCACTGTTGTTAAGGTTTTTGTAGCACTTTCCAAGGTTTTGGTATGCGCCAATAGTTGCAGTTTCCATTGGGTCAAAGCTTCTGGTGTAGTGAAACTGAAACTCACGTTACCATCTTTATCAGTTTGTAACTGCGGAAAAAAAAACGCTGTTTCTTGCAGGTTTTTTCGAATTTGAACGTTGTCAAAACTTTTTCTATTTATACTTAAAAAGGCTCTTTCTATTTCAATACCAGAAGCTTTTCCTGATAAAACAAAAGAAATATCTTCAGCTTCTTCAGTAACCTTATAGCCTAAACTTTTTTTCTGTTTTGAAACTCCATAAGCAGAAACAACAACTTCCTCTAAATGAGCACTGTCTTCAGCTAAAGAAATACTTAAGCTATTATTTTTACTTACAATAATTTTTCTAGAAGTAAAACCAAGGTAACTAAATATTAATTCATCATTTTTATTTGCTTTAATAGAGAAATTACCATCAAAATCTGTAGTTGTTCCTGTTGAAGTTCCTTTTATCATAACATTTACTCCTGGTAAAGGCAAACCGCTTTCATCAAAAACAGTTCCAGAGACAAAACCTTTTTTTATGGAATCATCGTATGTCGATTCAGTTTTAAGTCTTAAAGATTTAATATAATTATCATATTGCCATTTATTAAAATTAAAGCTAAATCCAAACCAATTCAAATGGTCATAATATTGTTGAGGGTAATTTACATACAATTGTTCATTGTAAAACCTAAAGTTTTTAGTTCCAAAACTTTGGTATGCATTACTTTGATGATTTGAATAATACATTGGTTTGTTAATAGGATTAAAATTCCAAGAATGGGTTTTAAACTGGTCTAAAGACGCATCGTACATACTTGCTAAAAGTTCTGCCGTTACTTTGTCGCCTTGAGGGCCTTTAATTTTAAAACGCCAAGTCTCATTGGTTCCGGGTTGTAATTTATCACGGAATGTGGCGGTTTCAATATCTAAATCTGTTTTGGGATAAGGCACAGCAATCATTTCTACTCCCGATTGAAAACTATTAAAAGCAGCAAAACTATAATTAATGGCAAACCCACCAACATCTTTAATTGTCACAGGAATAGAGATGGTTTTTTTGTTATTGTTGAACTGAATAATTTGGGTTTGAATAATTTTGTGGTCTTTTTCAATAGACACTGTAACATGTAAATTTTCAGCAGCAGAAGCCAACGTAATGATGGCGGTTTCGCCCACTTTATACGTTGGTTTATTGGTTGTGATGCTGAATAATTGATTATCAGCAATGGTTTTATCATCATCACTGAAAAGTGTGGTTTTAATTTCATCTTTAACCTCTTGTCCGAATGTGTCTTTACTTTCTAAAGTGATGATGTATTGTCCCGATTCCCATTTTTTAATGTTTCCTAATGCGAGTTCTTTTAATTTTTCTGTATCAAACGTTTTTTCAAAAACCAAATCGCCTTTTTTCCAATTATTGGAGTCATGTTCGTTATTATAAGCATCGTGGGGAAATAGATTTTTAAAAGCTTCTTCTGAAAAATCTTGATAATCTGGTGCCGGCCAAGGTCTGGTTCTTAAAACGGACTTTGGTGCTTGTAATTTATATAATTTAATGACGCCTGTTGCAGGCACGAATTCGCCATTAAGATTTTTGGTGTCGATGCTTATTTTTTGGTCTTTCTCGTTTTTATCTAACTTATCTGAAATGGACATCGTCGCAACTAATGCATGATAACCAACATTTACGATGGTGGTGGCACTTCGGGTTTCACCATTTAAATCGGTGACATCTGCGGTAATTTCATAATTGAAAATAGGCAAACTGGTTTTATCTACACTTGGGTCGGGGATGGCTTTAAAAGTGATTTCAAATTCACCTTTTTCATTGGTGGTGCTTTCGCCATGGGTGATTTCTTGTGGTTCGCTAAAAAATGATGGTCGTGACCAAAAATACCAACGTGGATATTGTACTTTTCTATGCACACGATACACCACTTTGGCATCGGTAATATTACTGCCCGCATACGCAAAAGCTGTGCCTTTTACAGTAACGGAATCGTTGATTTTATAGCTTTCAGTAACAGGATTGAATTTGGTTTCAAACTTGGGGCGTTTGTATTCTTCAACCGAGAAGTAATGTTCTAAGAAAAAATCTTCTTCATCACCATCAAATTCAATATGGTATTCGCCATTTAAACCAGAATTTGGTAATATAAACTCACCAGAAACCGAGCCAAATTCATTGGTTTTAAATTCAAGTTCCCCAATCTCTTCATCATTGACATCATATAAGGTGGCATACACAGGTTCGTTTGCTACGACTTCCGATTTTCCACCATCTGGATTCGTTTTTATGGCAATGGCTTTAAAATAAACGGTTTGTCCTGGGCGGTAAATGCTTCTGTCAGTAAACAAAAAGGCTTTGTATTGGGTTTTTTCTTTTTCACTTTTGTAATATTGACTTATATAATAATCGCCAAAATAGGCAGTGTCGTTTCCATGCTTAATTTTTGCGGTTAGATTTCTATAACGGTCGTTGGTTTTTTCAATAGTAATTTCTCCAAAACTGTTTGTTGTGAAATTTTCTTTTTGGGTATTCTTTGTGTTGTTTTCATTAAAACTTAATTCTACAGCAGCATTTACAATCGGTTTTCCGTTATTTCTATCAATAATTTGAAAGGTTTTTAAACGCGAACTTTCAGTTTCAATGAACGCTAAATTGGTGACTTGAATGGTTGAAAACGCAAAAGTTTCAGCATCATTTCGTGTTGAAGCAAAAATTAAATAGGTGCCATTATTAAGCTTGGGTATGGCAATTTCTGTGGTATGATTTTGATAATCATGCTCGTTTTTAAGCTTGCTTTCCCATTGGTTTTGAACAGCTAGTTTTTTAATAAATGCCAGTTGCTCTTCCTTTTGGTAAACTTTATTGAATTGTTCTAATTGTTTTTGCGAAAGGTTGAATATTTTAAATTGTAGTGAATCTAAATTTTTATAACTGACCAATAAACGCGCCTGTTTTTGAATGGGTAAAAAGTTTTCGGCGGTTATTTGTAAGGTTTGTTGAAGTATTTGCTCTTTTAAAATGGCACATTTTTCAGCAGCTTTACTTTTAGGAAATGTTTCAATCACAACATTGCAATTAGCCATGGCATCTTTGGCTTTCCAACGGTTATCTTCGTTTGTTTTTGGTTGATATTGTTGACTTTGCTGGTAATATATTGAAGCAATTTCAAAAGTGTACAATCCCGAAACGTCGTGAGTTTTTAGTTTATCGGCTTCCGTTTTTAAAGCCTTTAACAATAAGGTTTCTTTGTTGCTAAATGCCGCATGTTGATTCACAAATTTTAAACGTTCTATATTCACATCTGCCAATGCGGAAGGGTTTGTATCTTCTAAATGAAAACAAATTAAATCTTGATAAATTTTTAAAGCATGCAATTGTAAAGATGTGGAATCTTTAGAACTTAAAACCATATTTGCAAACGTGTTACTATCATCTAGAAACTGTGGATTATCAATTTCAAATTTATAAGCGGGTTTAGTGATGCTGGTTTCGTTGGTTTTATAAAAGTTTAAGGCTTCATGGTTTAAAAAATCGAATAGGGTTGGTCGGTAAATTTTAGAGTTTTTTTGAAGACTTAAAATGGCGTCATAGGTTTCCAAAGGCTCCAATTGAAGCATCAATCCGTTTTGTAACGAGTTTTGAAAATGCAAGTGAATTTCAGCAAAAATTGTTTGTAAATCCCAGGTTCTAAAATCTTCGGTAGTTACTTTTTCAGAGGTCTTGGTTCTGTTGTAAAAGCGATATCTATTTTGATTAAAATATTGCCAATACATATTGGCCAGTAAACTCTCTAAAATATTTTTTGTTGGGAAGGTGCTAATTTCGATTTGTTTATTAAAATCGGTAATGATTTTTAATTGAGCATTTTCTTCTAAAACCAAGGCAAACTTGCTTTTGTATAGCATGGTTTTTATGAGTTGTGCATTGTTGTTGTTTTTTGTTGCCTGTTTCGTAATGACTTCAAGAATTTTTAAAGCCGATTTTGGTAAGCCGTCTAACTCAAACCGCTCAATTTCATTCCATAAATTATCATAATTTTGGGTTTGGGCTTGCGAAAAATTAACAAAAAAAATGATTATTATTAAAGTGATAAAAGTCTTCATATTATAAAATTCACATAGGTTTCATTCAAAAGCCATTCCAAAAAACAATAAATGAGTAAATGCTTTCGTTGGTTGAGTGAAGTTAGCCTTTTTTAAATCAATTATAAATGTTTAACTTTGCTTTTTTAACCCCAATATTATGAACAAGATTTTTTACCTACTTCTTTTTCCTGTTTTGGCTTTTAGCCAATCCAGCCTTGATTCCGTTGAAAGCCTTCTCGGAAATAAACAATATTTAAAGGCAGAGGGCCTAGTTGCCCAGTTTTTAGAACAAAACCCTAACAATTTGCAAGCTATTGAGTTGTTGGGAGATGCCTATGGTTATCAAAAAAAATGGGACGATGCCATTAATCAATACAAAAAACTTGTTGAAACAAACCCAAACCATGCCAATTACCACTACAAATATGCAGGTGCTATGGGCATGAAGGCGCTTGAAAACAAGTTTAAAGCTATTGGATTTATTGGTGATGTAAAAAAACATTTTCAAAAGGCTGCCGAATTAGACCCCAATCATATCGAAGCCCGTTGGGCTTTGGTTGAGTTTTACATGCAACTGCCTGGAATTTTTGGAGGCAGTAAATCAAAATCATTGCAATATGCACAAGAATTAGAAAACCTCTCAAAAGTTGATGGCTATTTAGCAAAAGGCTATGTTTATGAATACGACAACCAACCAAATTTAGCCGAAAAGTATTATAAAATGGCCATAGCAGAAGGTGGTTCATTAACGTGTTATGATAAACTTACCAAGCTGTACGAAAACGAAAATGAGCCTGAAAAAGCAATTGAAATCTTAGAAGTTGCGCAAAAAAAGCATTGCCGAAATGCGCTACATTATCAAATTGGCAAAGTAGCAGCAGAATATAATATCGAGCTTTTAAAAGGGGAAGAATGTTTGCAAATTTATCTTAAAAACCATTCTCCCGAAGATGGTGTGCCAAAGGCATGGGCACATTACCGTTTAGCGCAAATTCACATGCATAAAAACAATAAAACAGATGCTTTAAAACACATCGAATTGGCTATTGCCGAAATGCCCCAAATAAAACCGTTTAAGGAGCAAAAGGAAAAGATTACTAGCATGTAGTATTTGGGCGTTACCATCCTGATAGATATCTGGGAGGTCGGGATTGAAGTCTATCCTGGGCGGAGTCGAAGGGTTGAAATCTTTTTTGCTCGTTCCTTACAAAGAGTATTTCCACTGCAATCCCTAACGCAAACCCATCTGCGGTTTTCAGTTCTAATCCCAGTTTACAACAGCTACTTTGCAAATAAGCGTTTTTTAATTTTAAAACTTTGTAACTTTACAACCTTATACTCATTAAATGAACGTACATTTTATAGCCATTGGCGGTAGCGCCATGCACAATTTAGCCTTGGCATTACACAATAAAGGATGCCAAGTTACAGGAAGTGATGATGAGATTTTTGAGCCCTCAAAATCCAGACTTAATGCCAAAGGACTTTTGCCAGAGCTATATGGTTGGTTTCCAGAAAAAATCACTTCAAATTTAGATGCCATCGTCTTGGGAATGCACGCCAAAGCCGATAACCCAGAACTTTTAAAAGCCCAAGATTTAGGCTTAAAAATATATAGCTACCCAGAGTTTTTGTATGAACAATCCAAAAACAAAACCCGTGTGGTCATTGGTGGAAGCCATGGAAAAACCACGATAACCTCCATGATTTTACACGTCATGCATTATCATAATCGAGATGTGGATTATATGGTAGGGGCACAATTGGAAGGTTTTGATGTGATGGTAAAACTAACCGAAAACAACGATTTTATGGTGCTAGAAGGCGATGAATATTTAAGTTCACCCATTGATAGGCGACCAAAATTTCATTTGTACAAGCCTAATATTGCTTTGCTTAGCGGTATTGCCTGGGACCACATTAACGTGTTTCCAACCTATGAAAATTATGTAGAACAGTTTCGCATTTTTGTAGATTATATTGTAAGCGGTGGAAGCATCAATTACAATGAAGAAGACCCTGAAGTAAAAAGGTTGGTAGAAGCTAGTGAAAATACCATTCGAAAAATTCCATACCATACACCAGAATATAGTGTTGAAAATGGGCAAACCTTATTAGATACCTCTGAAGGACCATTGCCTATTGAAGTATTTGGCAAGCACAATTTAAACAACCTAGCTGGTGCCAAATGGATTTGCCAGCATATGGGCCTTGATGAAAATGATTTTTACGAAGCTATTGCCACCTTTAAAGGCGCTAGCAAACGCCTCGAAAAAATAGCTGAAAGTCCAAAAAGTGTTGCTTACAAAGATTTTGCACATTCGCCCAGTAAAGTAGAAGCTACTACCAAAGCCGTTAAAGAACAATATGCCCATAGAACTTTGGTGGCCTGTTTAGAGTTGCATACCTATAGCAGTTTAAATGCCGTATTTTTAAAGGAATACAAAGGAGCCTTAGATGCTGCCGATGTAGCTGTGGTGTTTTACTCACCTCATGCTGTTGAAGTTAAAAAACTTAAAGAAGTCACTCACGTGCAAATAGCAAACGCTTTTGAGCGTGACGATTTAATTATTTACACCAATCCAGACGATTTTAAACAATTTTTATTCTCACAAAATTTTGATAATAAGGCCTTGCTTTTAATGAGTTCCGGGAATTATGGAGGCTTGGATTTTGACAAAGTTAAGGAGTTGTTCGTTTAACTTCTAATAGCATCAAATCGTTTTAATATGTTAAATACAATCTTAAACGAAGTTATTAGGAATTATTTAAATAACGTGAATAATAGATAATAAAAAGAGTGTTTTTAATTTGTATTAATGACTGATATTCAGTATATTAATAGTATAAAAACACTCAAATTCTTAGAGATAAAGTTACAGAATTCTTTGTGAAATTGGATGATTTTCAGCAAGAATTTACTCAAAACATGGAAAATCATCCAAAATTAGTAGACGCTAAGGTTAAAAGGCGAAATAGAAAGGGCAAATTATCAGATTCTGAGATGATGAGTATCTATCTGCTTTTTCATTTTGGACAGTTTGCAAACTTCAAACATTTTTACCTGCAATATGTTTGCAAGCATTTAAATGACCTGTTCCCTGATTTAGTGAGCTATGAACGTTTTACGGCACGCCAAGAAAGAGTGATGCTGCCTTTAATGCTGTATTTAAAATACAGAGGTCTGGGCAAATCAAGAGGAATCAATTATATTGATTCTACACTTCTCAGGGTATGCCATATCAAAAGAGAAAAACAGAACAAAGTATTCAAGGGTGTAGCAGAAAAAGGAAAATCCACTATGGGCTGGTTCTTTGGCTTCAAACTGCATTTGATCATTAATGACAAAGGAGAACTTTTATCCTTTTACCTTACCAAGGGCAATGTAGATGACAGGAATATTGAGCTTATGACCGCCATGACAAAAGAAGTCTTTGGTAAGTTGTTTGGGGATAAGGGCTATATATCAAAGGCCCTTTCTGAGCTTTTGTTTCAAGATGGCATTCAGCTTATCACTAAAGTGAGGAAGAACATGAAAAAGCAAAACCTCTCTGATGTGGATGCTATCCTGTTAAGAAAAAGAGCTTTGGTAGAATCTGTAAACGACGAGCTTAAGAACATTTGTAAAATCGAGCATACCAGGCACCGTTCTGTTAAAGGTTTTTTGGTAAACATAATTGCTGCTTTGGTGGCCTATTGTTTCTTTCCTAAGAAGCCTTCTTTAAATATAACGCCGATGGAATCTAACCAACTAACTTTATGGGCTGCTTAAACATTATTCACGTTAATATACTAAGTATAAATTAATAACAACTATTCAGTGGAAAACGCAATCGATTTCGTATAGAATTCATTGAAAATCAGCAATAAAACCAAAAAAATACAATGATAAAACAATAATTTATTGTTAATTTTATTAAGTTCTTTAAGTTTTCAGTTCTTAATATTATCAAATTGATAATTCTTTCATCTTAAACCCTTTAAAATTTATCATGTTTGGAATTGTTTCATAAATTTGCCTCGTTAATTAATAAAATTGAATTATGGCTATTACAAAACAATATTTAAAAAGCAAACCAGTATGTAAAGTAACTTTTATAGTTCCTGCAGAAGATGCAAGCGAAGTAAAAGTTGTTGGTACCTTTAATGATTGGGATACTGAAGTTGAAGGACTTAAAAAATTAAAAAACGGAACTTTTAAAGGAACTGTTGACTTGGTGACAGGAAATTCTTATGAGTTTAAATACATCGTTGATGGTGTGTATGTAAATGATTCTGAAGCAGATGCGTATTTATGGAATGATTTTGCTTCGGCTGAAAATGGGGTGATAAACCTTTAAATTAAAAACGAAAATTAACTAAAAGGCTTTCATTAAATTTATGAAAGCCTTTTTAATTTATATGGCAACAATTCCTTTTATATGCGGATATGGGCTGTAATCTACTAAAGTAAAATCTTCAAAAGTAAAATCAAAAATGTTTTTAATTTCCGGATTTAAAATCATTTTAGGTAAAGGTCTTGGCGTTCTTGAAAGCTGAAGTTCCAATTGTTCTACATGATTATTGTAAATATGGGCATCGCCAAAAGTATGGATAAATTCACCAGCTTCAAACCCACAAACTTGAGCCATCATCATAGTAAATAAAGCGTAAGAAGCAATATTAAAAGGGACTCCTAAAAAAATATCTGCACTACGTTGATAAAGCTGACATGATAATTTTCCTTCAGCAACATAAAATTGAAAAAATGCATGACATGGCGGTAAAGCGGCTTTACCATTGGCTACGTTTTCTCCAAATGATTTTGAAGTATCTGGTAAAACGGACGGATTCCAGGCAGAGACCAACATGCGTCTGCTGTTTGGATTTTTTTTTAAGGTATCAACAATTTCGGTTATTTGATCAATCTCATCAAGGTTCCAGTTACGCCATTGCTGACCGTAAACAGGCCCTAAATCTCCGTTTTCATCGGCCCATTCATTCCATATTCTAACGCCATTTTCAGTTAAATAATTAATGTTGGTGTCTCCTTTTAAAAACCAAAGAAGCTCATAAATAATGGATTTTAAATGAAGTTTTTTTGTGGTTACCATGGGAAATCCTTCGCTTAAATCAAAACGCATTTGATACCCAAAAACGCTTTTGGTCCCTGTACCTGTGCGGTCTCCTTTCTCATGTCCGTTAGTTAAAACATGTCTTACAAGTTTGTGATATTGTTTCATACGTGTTTTCCACATGCGTGGAAATATCATTAAGGTTTAAAAAAATAAAAATAGAAAAAAGGCTTGAACTGAAAAGTTTGTACTCTTAAATGATATTAAAAGTTATTAACCATTAACCAATAATCATTCCAGCAATGGTAGCCGATAATAACGAAGCAATCGTTCCTCCTATAAGCGCCTTTATACCAAAAGCCGAAAGTGTTTTGCGTTGTCCAGGTGCTAAAGAACCAATGCCTCCAATTTGGATGCCTATCGATGCAAAATTTGCAAATCCACAAAGCATGTAGGTCGCCATAATTATTGACTTTTCAAATTTGAAGTGTATGGAGTTAGCCATATTTTTAAGATCAGCCAATTGAATGTAACCCACAAATTCACTTGCTGCCAGTTTTATACCCAACAATTGTCCCATAAGTGCCATATCTTCTTTAGCTACACCTATAAGCCACATTAATGGCGAAAACAGGTAGCCTAAAACAAATTCTAATGAAAATGCCGAGTAAGGAGTATTATTTGAAATCCATAAATTAAGACCTCCTATGGTTCCTATTTTTCCAAAACCATAATTTATCATCGCTATAAAGGCAACAAAAACCAATAACATGGCGCCTACATTGGCAGCTAGTTTTAACCCTTCAGTGGTTCCGTTGGCAATGGCATCTAAAAAGTTTGAACCAATATTTTCTTGAGATACTTCTAAAGATGAATCTATGGTTTCTTCTTGCGGATATAACATTTTAGAAATTACAATAGCGCCTGGAGCTGCCATAACTGAGGCAGTTAATAAATGTTTGGCGTAAAATATTTTCATAACCGGATCATCACCGCCTAAAAACCCTATATAGGCAGCTAATACGCCTCCGGCAACCGTTGCCATGCCCCCAACCATGACCAGTAAAATTTCTGATTTAGTCATTCGTTCCAGATAGGCCTTAATCATTAATGGCGCTTCAGTTTGCCCTAAAAATATATTACCAGCAACGCTTAAACTTTCAGCTCCTGAAATTCCAAGAAGTTTGGTTAAAACCCATGCCAATCCTTTTACCACAATTTGAATGACTCCAAGATAAAACAAGACAGATGTTAGTGCTGAAAAGAAAATAATAGTTGGCAATACTTGAAACAAAAAAATGAATCCATAACTTTCAACATTCATCATATCTCCTAACAAAAAGACACTTCCGGCTTGCGTAAACTCTAATATTTTTACAAAAATCTTTCCTACAAATTCAAAACCAGATTGAATAAAAGGCACTTTAAGAACACCAATGGCCAATAATAGCTGTGCCAATAAGCCAAAACTTACTGTTTTCCAGTTGATGGCTTTTCTGTTTTTACTTAGAATGAAAGAAATTAAAAGCAAGACAAACATTCCTAGAACGCCACGGAATAAACTGTCTATTGAAAATCCACTAACAGGAATTATAGAATCAATGGTTACTTTGGCTGCTTCAATGGGACTTTGAGCTAAAGCAGTTGTTTGAGTTGTTAAGGTATCAATGGAGTTAGAAATAATTTTAGAGCTATGGTTTAAAGTATCTTCGCTAGAACTTTGATGGATGTTTTGAGCTAATATGGTTGAATTGAATCCAAAAAAAACAGCTATTAAAGCCAGTAAAATACGTTTCATACGCTCAATTTTCAGTATTGTTTAAAATCAGATTAAAGGCTTCAATTTTTTAAATGCTTAATTAATATGATTTAATGATTATCGTTTAGAAATCTCGTCTCTTATATGGGCGGCTTTTTCATAATCTTCATTCGCCACGGCTTCGTCTAACATTTTATGAAGCTCTTCTAATGTTTTTGATTTGTAGTTTTCTTTTGGGGCATTTAATTCAAGTTCATCTGCTAATAAATCGTCCACTAAAATGCTGTCTTGTTCATCTTCATCTTCTTTCTTTGGATTAACTTTTAAGTAGATACCAGCTTTATCCAAAATGTTTTTATAGGTAAATATAGGTGCTTGAAAACGCAATGCTAATGCAATGGCATCGCTGGTTCTGGCATCAATAATCTCTTCTATCTTATCGCGCTCGCAAATTAAACTGGAGTAAAAAACGCCATCAACCAACTTATGAATAATGACTTGTTTAACCACAATATCAAATCTATCAGCAAAATTTTTGAATAAATCGTGTGTTAATGGTCTTGGAGGACGAATTTCTTTTTCGAGAGCAATGGCAATAGATTGTGCTTCAAAAGCTCCAATGACAATAGGCAGTTTTCGGTCTCCATCAACTTCATTTAAAATTAGGGCGTAGGCACCATTTTGTGTTTGGCTGTAGGATATTCCTTTTATGTTAAGTCTTACTAAACTCATAAATTTATAAAACACAAAGAACCGTTTAAATTTGGAATTTCGCAACTACCTTTTGAAGATAAAGATTAAAATGCCAAATTAAACAGCTTTTTTGTAATGACAATGTAGAAAAAAATATTTATTGTTGAGCTTTAAATGCTTTTAATTTTTCTATAAGTTGAGGTACAACTATAAAAGCATCGCCAACAACGCCATAATCTGCAGCCTTGAAAAAAGGTGCTTCTGCATCTGTATTTATAACAACTTTTACTTTTGAAGCATTTATACCTGCTAAGTGTTGAATGGCACCAGAAATTCCTATAGCAATGTATAAATTTGAAGCTACTGGTTTTCCTGTTTGTCCCACATGTTCAGAATGAGGTCTCCAGCCTAAATCTGAAACTGGTTTTGAACAGGCTGTTGCAGCTCCTAAAACATCGGCTAATTCTTCAACCATTCCCCAATTTTCAGGACCTTTTAATCCACGGCCAGCTGAAACTACTGTTTCCGCATCTGCTATGGTTACTTTATTTGAAGCTTTATCAACTGATTCCACATGAATGCCTGAGTCTGGAATAGAAGGCGAAAAATCTTCAGACGTTAAACTAGTTTTGTTTTCTTTTAAACCAAAACTGTTTTTAGAAATGCCCAACAGTTTTACATCTGTATTTATTTGAAACATTTCATAGGCTTTATTTGTAAAAGCAGTACGTTTTACAACAAAAGGTGATGTACTTATTGGTGCCTCTAAAACATTGGTGGCAAAACCAGCATTTAAATCAATAGATAAAAGAGGTGCTAAATATTTACTGTTTACGCTTGAACTAACAACTACAACCTTAGCGCCTTCTTTTTTTGCTGCTTGTTGAATAACACTAGCATATATTTTGGCATTAAAAGGTTCTAATGCTGTATTAGAAACTTTTAAAACTTTGCTAACACCATAGGTTCCTAATTCAGAAGTATCGTTGGCATTGATAGTAATGGCGGTTACTGTAGTTCCTAATTGATCAGCAACTGCTTTGGCATAAGATGCCACTTCAAAAGCTGTTTTTTTAAGACGTCCTTGGTCTGATTCTGTATATACTAAAACTGACATATATTTTTTAAATTTTGAATTGTGGGTTTTTAAATAACTTTTGCCTCATTATGTAAAAGGCTAATGAGTTCATCTAAATTATCAGGAGAAACCAATTTTACGGCTCCTTTTTGTGCTGGTTTTTCAAACTTTACCGAGGCTGTTTCAGGGGCTACATCTATGGGTTCTAAAACAGTTAAAGGTTTTTGACGAGCCATCATAATGCCGCGCATATTAGGAATTCTTAAATCACTTTCTTCGACTATCCCTTTTTGCCCACCTATAATTAATGGGAGTGATGTGGAAACCGTTTCTTTTCCGCCATCAATTTCTCTCATAACTTTCGCTGAGTTACCATCCACTTCTAGGCCTATACAATTATTTACAAAATTAGAATTGGTTAATCCAGCAATCATACCTGGAACCATGCCTCCATTGTAATCTATAGATTCACGGCCAGCTATAATTAAATCGTAACCACCATCTTTAACTACTTTTGCTAATTGTTTTGCTACTGAAAAACCATCTGTTGCAGGGGTATTTATTCTTATAGCAGCATCTGCGCCAATAGCCAAGGCTTTACGTAATGTTGGTTCGGTTTCTGCACCACCCACATTAATAACCGTTACTTCAGCACCTTGTTTTTCTTTAAACCACATGGCGCGTGTTAAACCAAATTCATCATTTGGATTAATTACAAATTGAACACCATTGGTGTCAAATTTGGTGTTGTCATCTGTAAAATTAATTTTTGATGTAGTGTCCGGAACATGACTGATACATACTAATATTTTCATTTTGAGTAATTTATATGTTTTTATTTGTTTAATAATGAATCTTGGTTAATAAATTAAAAACCAAAACCATAGTTTAAGAACCACGAAGTTAATTATTTATTTTTGAATATTTACTATGCGTGCATAATAAATTTTAAATAGCTCTTTTAGGAATAGTATTTCATTTATTGTTATTTTTGCAACTCGAATTAAAAATAATTTAATGAAGACAATTCAATTTAGAGAAGCTATTTGCGAGGCCATGAGCGAAGAAATGCGTCGCGATGAAAGCGTATATTTAATGGGTGAAGAAGTTGCAGAATATAATGGTGCCTATAAAGCTTCGAAAGGGATGTTGGATGAATTTGGTCCTAAACGCGTTATAGATACTCCTATTGCAGAGCTAGGTTTTGCTGGTATTGCTGTGGGTTCAACCATGACAGGAAACAGGCCTATTGTAGAGTACATGACTTTTAACTTTTCTCTTGTTGGTATTGATCAAATTATTAACAACGCTGCTAAAATAAGACAAATGTCTGGAGGCCAGTTTAAATGCCCCATTGTATTTAGAGGGCCAACAGCATCTGCAGGACAATTAGGAGCAACACACTCGCAAGCTTTTGAAAGTTGGTTTGCAAATACGCCTGGTTTAAAGGTTATTGTACCATCAAACCCATATGATGCGAAAGGATTATTAAAATCGGCCATTCGTGATGATGATCCTGTTATTTTTATGGAAAGCGAGCAAATGTATGGCGACAAAGGCGAAGTGCCTGAAGGCGAATATACCATTCCTATTGGCGTAGCCGATATTAAAAGAGAAGGAACCGATGTTACCATTGTTTCTTTTGGAAAAATAATTAAAGAAGCCTACATTGCTGCCGATGAACTTTCTAAAGAAGGTATATCCTGTGAAATTATAGACTTGCGTACCGTAAGACCAATGGACAAAGAAGCCATTTTAAAATCGGTTAAAAAGACTAATAGACTTGTAGTATTAGAAGAAGCATGGCCATTTGGAAATGTCTCGACAGAGATTACATACATCGTTCAGTCTGAAGCTTTTGATTATTTAGATGCTCCTATTATTAAAATTAATACGGCGGATACTCCGGCGCCTTATTCACCTGTTTTATTGGCAGAATGGCTACCAAATAGCGACGATGTCATTAAAGCTGTAAAAAAGGTGTTATACAAATAAATTGATAAAATTTACGTTATATAAACTTCATTAGCATGATTGTTGATGAAGTTTTTTTTGTACTATGAAAATAAAAATAATTTTAGCCCTTTTTTTCCTTGGATTTTTTTCCTCATTTGCTCAAACAAAAGTAAGTGGATATGTCTTTGACGAATATAATGACCCCATCTCTTTTGCCAACGTTATTTTTAAAGGATCAACCCTGGGCACCATTACAGACGAGAATGGTAAGTTTTATTTAGAATCTGATAATACTTGGCAAACATTAACGGTCTCTTTTATGGGCTTTAAAACCCTTGAAGTAACTTTAAGAAAAAAAGTTAATTATGATTTAAAATTTACCTTAATTGAGGAAGCATCACAATTGGATCAAGTGCATATTGTTACAGGAAAACAATCCAAAAAAAACAATCCTGCAATAGATTTACTCAAGAAAATATGGGCTCACAAAAGAAAGAATGGCTTAAAACAATTCAATCAGTATCAATATGATAAATATGAAAAGGTAGAATTTGACATCAATACCATTGATAGCGCCCTTATAAAGAGTAAACTTTTTAAAGGCATGGAGTTTGTTTTTCAACAAGTTGATACGTCTAGGGTTACTGGAAAAACCTATCTGCCCATGTTTATTAACGAAGCTGTTTCAACCGTATATGGGGATAATATTATCAACAAAGAGAAAGACGTTTTAAATGGAAATAAAAACTCAGGGTTTAGTAACAATCAAATCATCATAGATTTTGTTGACGATTTGTATTCAGATTATAATGTGTATGACAACTACTTGAAATTTTTTGATAAAAGTTTTGTAAGCCCACTCTCTAGAACAGGTATTAATACCTACAATTACGTGCTTTCGGATAGTGCTTTTATAGACAATAAATGGTGCTATAACATTATTTATTACCCAAGAAGAAAAAACGAATTAACCTTTAAAGGCAATTTTTGGGTTGCCGATACCACCTATGCAATCAAAGAAATTAACCTGCAAGCATCAAAAAGCGCCAACATCAACTGGGTTAAGGAAATTTATATAGAGCAAGAGTTTGAGGTCTTAAACGATTCATTATTTCTAGTGAAACGCGATTATATGATGTCTGATTTTGCTCTAAATAAAAAAGAAAAATCCAGGGGCGTTTATGGTAAAAGAACCACACTTTACAATCGTTATGAGTTTGATAAACCACTAGAAAGGAAGTTTTATGATGAAGAAGTTTATAATTACGACAAAGATGTATATGATAGAGATGAAGCTTTTTGGACTGAAAACCGACTAGAAGATTTAAATAAAGACGAAAAAGGCGTTTACAAAATGTTAGACACCTTAAAAACCGTTAAAAAATTTAAACGCCTCTATAATTTAGGAAGCATCTTAGCCTCAGGCTATATTGAGTTTAATAAATTACCTTTAGATTATGGCCCTATTTTTTCAACTTTTGGTTTTAATGAAGTTGAAGGTCTTAGACTTAGAACTGGAGGAAGAACCTATTTCGGACCCAATGATCTTTGGCGCTTAGAAGGATTTTTAGCCTACGGATTTGATGATGATAAATTTAAATATGGGATATCTGGAAAGTGGCTGTTAGACAAAAAAAACAGACTTATAATTTCTGGAGGAAATAGGCGAGATGTAGAACAAATTGGAGCAAGTTTAACAACTTCAACAGACGTTTTAGGGAGAAGTTTAGCATCTTCATCGGTTGTTGGTACCGGTACAAATGACAAACTTACTTCCATAAATTTAACAAGTTTAGCCATTGAATTTGAACCTTGGCGAAACTTTATTTTTAAATTAGGTGGCAATTACAGAACTTTACAATCCGCATCACCTACCTTTAGTCTAGATTACAATACCCCCGCTGGCATAGCATCTCAAATAAAACAATACGAAACCAATGTTTCCATCTTTTATTTCCCAAAAAGAAAAATGAGTGGTTATGGCGTAGAAAGACGTGAAGCTAATGACGACTTTGCACGCATTTTTGCTCAAGTAAGTCGTGGCGATAAAAGTATGTTTGCAAGTGATTTTAATTACACCAAACTGCAAATGTCTTACAGGCAGCCTTTACAAGTTGGAGGTTTTGGAAGGCTAACCACAACGCTTGAAGCTGGAAAAACTTTTGGAGAAGTCCCTTTAGGATTGCTAAGTGTTATTCCTGGAAATCAATCGTATTTCTCCATATATAATACCTTTTCGCAATTAGATTTTTATGAATTTGTATCCGATACTTATACATCCATAAATCTTGAACATAATTTTAACGGAAGATTCTTTTCTAGAATTCCTTTTTTAAGGCAGTTTAACCTTCGAGAGATTGTTGGTATAAGAGGTGTTTGGGGAGACATTTCAAACAAAAATATAGCTTTAAACACAACAACAAACCCCAATAGTATTCCTTTAGTAGCGCCCAATAACAAGGCCTATTATGAGTACAGTTTTGGTGTAGGGAATATTTTTAAAATTTTCAGAATAGATTTTAATTTCAGAGGTAATTATCTCGATAATCCAGATGCAAGAAAATTTGGTGTAACGGGTACGTTTGGGTTTTATTTCTAAAATTTTAAAAGGCATTTTTTAGCCAATTCTATGGCTTTTGAAATGTCTTTCACAACAAATTCTTCATCAAGAATTAAAAACAACTCGTTTTTTTCAAAATCAGATCTAAGAGTTTCACTGATACCCGAAAGAATGACATGAATACCTTTTAGTTTGTAGGTTGTAATAATCTCTTTTAAACTTTGATATCCTGTGGCATCTATCATAGGCACATAACGCATTCTAATAATAATAATTTTAGGTTCTTGATTTGTATTTGTTATGGTTTCCTGAAATTGTCGCGCTGCACCAAAAAAAAGGGGGCCATTAATTTCATAAAGTAACGCTCCTTTGGGCAAATCAACCAATTCTTCATCAAACAAATGTTCACCATTGACAGTATCAGTCAAGATGTTTTGAACTTGAACCGACTCACTCATTCGTTTCATAAACATAAAACTTGAAAGAACAATGCCTATTTATATGGCAATAACCAAATCAAAAATTACAGTTAATAAAAAGGTGGTAAGCATGATGATAATATCCATTCTACTACCTTTTAAAATGGACTTAAATTGTCGCCATTCACTCATGTGATAAGCTACAATAATTAAAATACCAGCTAAACATGAAAGAGGAATTAATTTAGCATAAGGTCCAAAAAGCAACATGATGGCTAATAAAATAAAAGCGTGAATAATACTGGCAATAGGGGTTCTTCCGCCATTTTTAACATTGGTAGCAGTTCTGGCAATGGCTCCTGTTGCGGGAATACCACCAAAAAGAGAAGAAGCAACGTTAGCCGCTCCTTGAGCTATTAATTCGATATTAGATCTGTGTTTTCCGCCTATCATTGAATCTGAAACTACCGCAGAAAGTAAAGATTCGATGCTTCCTAATAGAGCAATGGCAAAAGCAGGTTGAATAAGCGCCTGAATGGTGTTAAAATCTACTTTTGGAAATGAAGGCATATTAAAACTATTCGGAATTACACCAAAATTACTCTCAATAGTATCCACAGGAATTTTAAATAGTTGTACTACTATGGTAGAAATTAATATGGCTATGATAGATTCCGGTATTTTTTTTGCAAATTTTTGAAAGGCTAACATTAAAACAATGGTGCCTGCTGTAATGGCAACGGAATACCAATTAACACTGTTAAAATTCTTAAAATATAAGGCCTATTTATCAATAAAATCGGCTGGGACTTTAGAAATTTCTAAGCCAAAAAAATCATTCATTTGTGAAGAAAAAATAATTAAGGCAATACCACTTGTAAATCCTACAATGAGCGAATAAGGCACAAATTTTAATAAATTTCCTAGTTTGGCAAGTCCAAAACCAACCATGATAAATCCAGCTATAAAGGTGGCTATGGTTAAGCCATTTAATCCCATATTGTTCTACAATGCCATAAACAATAACAATAAAAGCACCTGTTGGACCACCAATCTGAACTCGGCTGCCACCAAATGATGAAATAATAATTCCTGCAATAATGGCGGTAATTATGCCTTTTTCTGGAGAAACACCAGAAGCAATGGCAAATGCAATGCTAGAGGTAATGCAACAATTCCAACAATGATACCTAAAAGAGAATCTTTTATTAATGTTTCTTTTGAAACACCTTGTTTTAGAATTGAAAATAATTTTGGGGTAAATTCTTTACTCGTTTTCATGATAAGATAATAATTGGTAATAAGCAGCTTTTTTTAAAGAGAAGTTCAATCACGAATGTAGTTGTTTTTCTTCGATTTTTTTAATGTTTGTTGTTAATTCATTGCATGATTAGCACAATTTTTTCTTCTTTTTAAAAAGTTTTAAAACAACGGTCATTTTGTTGCTTAATCTTTAAGGGTTGAGTATCTTTGCTGTGCATTTACAAATGCCTCAAAAAAAGAAAATCATTATAATTTATAAGATTAATTATGACAAAGAAAAAAGAACTAACCTTTGATGTGTTAATAGAAATCCCAAAAGGAAGTAGAAATAAGTACGAATATGATTTTACTTTACATAAAATTCGTTTTGATAGAATGTTGTTTTCTTCAATGATGTATCCTGGAGATTACGGGTTTATTCCTGAAACTTTAGCATTAGATAAAGACCCACTGGATGTTTTGGTCTTAGGTACAGAACCTACCTTTCCAATGGTTGTGATGGAAGTAAAACCCATCGGTGTGTTCCATATGACTGATGAAAAAGGACCTGATGAAAAAATTATTTGTGTGCCAATTTCAGACCCAATTTGGAGTCAAAACAATGATATAAGTGATTTAAATCCTCACAGATTGAAGGAAATTGAGCACTTTTTTCAAGTATATAAAGACCTAGAAGAGAAAAAAGTTGATGTAGGTGGTTGGGGAAGCGCAGAAGAGGCTATTGAAATTTACCATAATTGTGTAAGACGTTACGATGAAAGTGATCACAAGAAAAAAAGAACATTTACTATCTAAATTATTAGATTCATAAATTATCCCATAAAAAATAAAACCATCTTAATTTAAGGTGGTTTTTTTTATCAATTATATTTTACTAATTTTAGCCGTTTCAAAAAAAATTTACTAACTACTAATCAATTAAAATGGAATTATTAATAAAATTTTTACCTGCTTTTGGAGTCTTAGGTCTTATATTCGTTTTTGTTAAAAATGTCTGGATTACCAAACAGGAGGTAGGTACTCCAAAAATGGTTAACATAGCCAAACACATTGCAGATGGGGCCATGTCATTTTTAAAAGCTGAATATAAAATTTTAGCAATTTTTGTGGTTGCTGTGGCCATCTTATTATTTTTTAAAGGAAATTCTGAGTTTCAACAATTGGATGAAGCTACAGGTCAACCAATTTCTCATTGGATGGTAGCACTATCCTTTGTGGTAGGAGCTGTTTGTTCTGCTTTAGCTGGTTTTATTGGAATGCGTGTTGCAACAAAAGCAAACGTAAGAACGACTCAAGCCGCAAGAACATCTTTAGGTAAAGCCTTAGAAGTGGCTTTTGCTGGAGGAGCTGTTATGGGACTAGGTGTAGTTGGATTAGGTGTAATAGGGCTTAGTGGGCTATTTATGATTTATCAAGAAATATGGCCAGGTTCAGAAAATATCCCCATGGTTTTAAACGTGCTTTCTGGGTTTTCTTTAGGTGCGTCATCAATAGCCTTATTTGCGCGTGTCGGTGGAGGTATTTATACCAAAGCAGCAGATGTTGGTGCAGATTTAGTTGGTAAAGTAGAAGCTGGAATTCCAGAGGATCACCCTTTAAACCCTGCTACTATTGCAGATAACGTTGGTGACAATGTTGGAGATGTTGCGGGTATGGGAGCCGATTTATTTGAATCATATGTGGGTTCTATTATTGGAACCATGGTATTAGGTGCTATCATTATTACTCCTGGTTATGGTGGTTTAGGCGCTGTGTATTTACCGCTTGTTTTAGCTGCAGTTGGCATTGTAATGTCTATTATTGGAACCTTATTTGTAAAAGTTAAAGATGGCGGTTCACCACATAAAGCGTTGAATTTAGGAGAGTTTGGCTCAGGATTTTTAATGATTATTGCTTCCTATTTTATCATTGATGCTATGATTCCAAAAACAGTTCAAGGTTTACCATTTGGCTCTTTTGGTGTTTTTATGGCAACTCTTGCTGGATTAATTGCTGGATTTTTTGTTGGAAAAGTAACAGAATATTATACTGGTACAGGAACAAAACCTGTAACATCCATTGTAAGACAATCTGAAACAGGTTCTGCAACAAATATTATTGCTGGTTTAGGCGTAGGTATGATGTCTACGGCTATTCCAATATTATTAATAGCTGCCGCAATCATGATTTCTCATTATTATGCTGGTTTGTATGGTATTGCAATTGCTGCCGTTGGAATGTTAGCTAATACAGGAATCCAATTAGCAGTTGATGCTTACGGACCAATTTCTGATAATGCTGGTGGAATTGCCGAAATGGCTGAATTACCTAAAGAAGTTCGTGAACGTACAGATAAATTAGACGCAGTAGGTAATACTACTGCTGCCATAGGTAAAGGTTTTGCAATCGCTTCTGCTGCTTTAACAGCTTTAGCTTTATTTGCTGCTTTTATGCATACAGCACATGTAGATGCAATTGATGTTTCAAAACCAAATATCATGGCTGGATTATTAATAGGAGGCATGTTGCCATTTGTGTTTTCTGCGTTATCTATGAATGCTGTAGGTCGTGCTGCAATGGCAATGATTGAAGAAGTTCGCCGTCAGTTTAGAGATATTCCTCAATTAAAAGCTGCTTTAAAAGTGATGAGAGATCTTGATTCAGATATGTCAAAAGCTACAGAAGAACAGAGAAAAATATTTGATGAAGCTGATGGTTATGCTGAGTATGAAAAATGTGTTGAAATCTCAACAAAAGCATCTATAAAAGAAATGGTTTTACCAGGATTATTGGCTTTAGCTGTTCCTGTTGCTGTTGGTTTTATAGGTGGTGCAGAAATGTTAGGAGGCTTATTAGCTGGTGTAACAACATGTGGAGTTCTCATGGCTATCTTCCAATCAAATGCTGGTGGTGCTTGGGATAATGCTAAAAAAATGATTGAAGCCGATGGACGAAAGGGAACTGCTGCTCATAAAGCTGCCGTAGTAGGAGATACGGTTGGTGATCCGTTTAAAGATACTTCTGGCCCTTCATTAAATATTTTATTAAAATTAATGTCGGTTGTGGCCTTAGTTATTGCTCCAAGTATTGCTTTAAATACAGATAAAGTATCAGCTTATGCTGGAAATGAAATGTCTTCAAGCAAAGAAGTTAAAGTAAACATGGAAAGTAATGATGCTGGTGATTATACCGCTACGGTAACTACAACTACCAATGTAAATGGCGAAATATCTACAACTGAACAGGTTTTTGAAGGTACTGAAACAGAGGTTAAAGCAAGTATTGATGCTTTAAATGAAAAAAACGAATCTGTTAAAGTACGTGTTGAAAAATTCGTTAAAGAAAAAGTAAATTAAGAAACAATAAAGCTTTTGAATAAAAAAAAGAGACGGTCTTAACTTTTTAGAATCGTCTCTTTTTTTTCTTTAGAAATAGGGTTAAAACAAGCCGTTTATTTGAGCATCAATGCTATTAATGATAGTTCCTAAATCTTCAGGATTTTCTACAAAATCTAAACGGTCTACATCAATAATCAAAAGTTTTCCTTTATCATAACCATGAATCCAGGCTTCATAACGTTCATTCAATCTGCTTAAATAATCAATGCTAATAGAGTTTTCATAGTCTCTTCCTCGCTTATGTATTTGCGATACTAAATTAGGAATGGAACTTCGTAAATAAATCAATAAGTCTGGACCAAGTACCAAAGATTCCATTAAATCAAAAAGCGATTTGTAGTTTTCAAAATCTCTGTTGGTCATTAAACCCATAGCATGAAGATTGGGTGCAAAAATATGAGCATCTTCATAAATGGTTCTGTCTTGAATAATGTCTTTTCCGCTTTGTCTAATTTGTAAAACTTGACGAAACCTACTATTTAAAAAATAAACTTGCAGGTTAAAACTCCAGCGCTCCATTTGATTATAAAAATCATCTAAATAAGGGTTATCTACAACATCTTCAAGTTGAGCTTCCCATTTATAGTGTTTTGCTAGCAATTTAGTAAGCGTGGTTTTTCCAGCGCCTATGTTTCCTGCAATGGCTACATGCATAATATTAGTTGGTTTTTAATTGGAATTTTTGAAGGGTTTCATGATGGTAAATATACAAGGTTTCATTGGTTACTAAAAACTGATTTATTAACAAATTTGAAGTTTCAATGGGTATCATTTCAGCGGTGTCTTTTTTTAAATAATATAATGAATGGTCTCTTTTCAAGACAATATTTTCATCATTTTCTGAAATATTAGTAAATCCTTCATTTTTAATTTTAGAGATGAGCGTTCCAAAATAATTATAGATTAATAAATGATCTTGGGTAAGCAGCCAGCAATAATTGAAATTGCTCTTAATGTCTAAAACAAGACTTTTTATTGGTAAGGTTTTAAATCTTGTAGAATTGTTTTTATAATCAAAAACTTCCAGTTGTTGGGTGTCTTGATTAAAAACCCACAACGTATTGTCATTGCCAGTTGAAATATGTGAAATATTTCTGTACGGTTGTAAAATATTGAAATCTATTTTAAACATTTCTGCAAGTCTGTTATCAAGAATGATAGCGGTATTAAAATTTTTGTAAAAGAGGTTTATTTTTAATGGATTATAAGCATTTGAAGAGGTAATCGTACCTAACTGCAAATTATTATATGATATGGTTTTTGCAGCATCCTTTTTATAAAACACATTGTCTTTAATAAAATACAACGTGTTGAAATCATCAATATGTACAAGCTTTTCAAGCTTAAAAGGTGTTTCACTCATAAAACGTATTTCAATAGATTCTTGAGAGAACATTGATATAGATACAGATAGAAAAGTAAAAAGAATGGTTTTCATATAGTTTAGAAAAGTACAAAAATCAAACCATTTAATTTCTAAGGGATCATTAAAAATCAAAGTTTAGCAAGAAGCAAAAATCTGTGAAAGTATCGGAAATGAGAGATGGTCAAGAATTTAAACTTAAAATGGGTAAATAATTTTTAAAAATTTATTTAAACTATTTCCATATTTATAAGTCTAAGATTCATTAATATTGAGTTATCTAAATAACCTAAACATTTTGTAAATGAAAATCACCTCGTTTTTTAAAAATTCCCTAGCTTTTCTAATTTGTTTAATTTCAATGGTTTCTTTTTCACAAAAAGACTTTCAGGGCAAAGCATATTACGAAACCAAAACAACGGTTGATATGAGCAATTTTGGTGGTGGACAATTAAGCGAAGAACGAAAAAAGCAAATCGCAGACCGCATGAAAAGTGCCCTTGAAAAAACATACATTCTTACATTTAACCATACAGAATCTATTTATAAAGAAGAAGAAAAATTAGAGGCACCTAGCCAAGGCGGCGGCATGCGTTTTGGGATGATGAATTTTACAGGTGGAAATCAATATAAAAACGTAAAAGAGCAACAGCTTTTACAAGAAAGTGAACTCTTTGGGAAACAATTTTTAATAGCAGATAGCTTACCTAAATTAAATTGGGAATTAGGCTCAGAAAGTAAAATGATAGGACAATATATGTGTTTTAAAGCTACTGCTGTAAAAAATGCAGATGGCTTTGATTTTAATAGTTTTAGAAGGCGTAACAGCCCTGAAAAACCAAAAGATTCTACAAACAATAAACCTGAGGAAATTAAAGAAACGCCTAAACAAATAGTGGTTACTGCTTGGTACACACCTCAAATTTCAGTAAGTCAAGGGCCAGGAGAATATTGGGGTTTACCAGGGCTAATCCTTGAGGTTAATGCAGATAGAACGACTATTTTATGTTCAAAAATTGTTTTAAATCCTTCAGAAAAAGACCTTATTAAAGCACCTTCAAAAGGCAAAAGCGTTACAAAAACCGAGTATGATGCCATTGTGAAACAAAAAATGGAAGAAATGCGTGAAATGTTTAGAGGCAGAGGCGGCAGAGGTACTAGTAATTAAGCCCGATATCAATCAAAAAATTATCCATGAAAAAAATCATGTTCATCATGCTGCTAACGGCAGTAAGCAGCACGTTTGCGCAATTAAAAATTGAAGGTGTTGTAAAAGACAGTATAGGAAATCCACTTGAATTGGCAAATGTTATTGCTATCAATCAGCAAACCCAAAAGCTAGAGTCTTATGGCATAACAAACCAAGAAGGACGCTATAAATTATCGGTAGAAAAAAACTCCAAATACAAATTGCAAGTGAGCTATATTGGCATGAAAACTGCCCAAATAGATATGGTTACGATAATTTCAGATATAGTAAAAGATATTTCTCTGGAATACGATAACACTTTAGACGAGATTGAATTGGTTTATGAAATGCCAGTAGTTGTTAAAGGCGATACCATTGTTTATAATGCAGATTCTTTTACTTCAGGAACAGAAAGAAAATTAGGAGATCTTTTAAATAAATTACCTGGCGTTGAAGTTAATGACGAAGGCCAGATTGAAGTTGAAGGTAAAACTGTTGGAAAAGTCATGGTTGAAGGCAAAGATTTTTTTGATGGCGACTCCAAACTAGCAACACAAAATATACCAGCAAACGCCATTGATAAGGTAGAAGTTTTAAAAAACTATGCCGAAGTTGGCCAATTAAGTGGAGTAACTAACAATCAAGATAATATAGCCATTAATATTAAACTTAAGCAAGGAAAGAAAAATTTTTGGTTTGGAAATGTAACGGCTGGATTAGGAGATTCAAAAAACAACACCTTGTATTTGGCTCAGCCAAAACTGTTTTATTACAGTCCAGAATACAGTATTAATTTTATAGGAGACTTAAACAATATTGGTGAAATTGCTTTTACACGTAGAGACTACTTTAATTTTACGGGTGGATTTAGGTCTCCGAGCAGAAGTAGTGGAACAAACATAGATTTAGGAAGTAATAATTTAGGGTTTTTATCGCTTCAAAATAATCGTGCTAAAGATATTAATACTAAGTTTGGTGCGGCTAACTTTAGTTACTCGCCAAAAAAAACACTGGATGTTAGTGGTTTTGCCATTTTTTCAAGCAGTAGAACTGCATTACAAGAAAACAATGCGATAACATATACAGACGCAAGTTTAGGCATTCCAGATGAAAATACCGAAAGCAACACCATGCAGAGAAGTGATTTAGGAATGTTAAAATTCAGCACAAAATATAAACCAAATACAAGCAATCAATTAGATTATGATGTATTGGCAAGAACCTCTAAAGAATCTCAAGATCAATTGTTTTTTTCATCGGTAAACGGCAATATTCTTCAGTTAGAAAAATCATCACCTTTTAGTATCAATCAAAATTTAAACTATTATTATACACTTAATGATAAAAATATTTTTGCTTTTGAAGTGCAACACCTTTTTCAAGATGAGAATCCTTTTTATAATGCTTTTTTAGAAGATAAAGCAAGTTATTTAAATACTGCCACGGTGCTAGGTCTTGATGATTCTCAATCAGGGTTTAATATTGCTCAAGATAAACGGGTAAAATCAAATCAAGTGGATGCTAAGTTGGATTATTGGAATATTTTAAATCAAAAAAGTGATATTAATTTTACTGCTGGAACTATTTATAGTAAGCAAGATTTTAACTCAAATATCTTTCAGTTTTTAGATGATAATTCTACCTTTGAAACTACACCAACTATTAATAATAGTCTTGATTTTAATAAGATAGCATACACATTTAGCGATGTATATTTAGCATTGCATTACCGATTAAAATCTGGTATTTTCACTTTTACACCCGGAGTTTCAGCACACGCATATAGTTCTAAAAACAATCAATTTAACATCAATTTTAAAGATAATTTTTTTAGATTATTACCAGATTTTAATATGATCATGCAATTAAAAAAGAGCGAACAAATTGTGGTCAATTATAGAATGCAAACCAGTTTTACAGATATTAATCAATTGGCTCGAGGGTTGGTCTTAAATAATTATAGGTCTATTTTTTCTGGAAATCAAGAATTAGAAAGCGCTTTAGCACATAATGTAAGCTTGTCTTATTTTAGTTTTAATATGTTTAATTATACCAATGTTAATGCCAGAATTAGTTATACAAAAACTATTGATAGAATAAGAACCACCTCTCAATTTGAACCAGGAAGTGTTGTAAATGTAAGCTCACCATTTAATTCTGGATTAAATGACGAAAGTGCGAGTGCTTTTGGCCGTGCTCAAAAAACCTTTGGTAAATTTAGAGCCATGTTAAGTGGTAATTTTAGTTATAATAAATTTAATCAGCTTATTAATAATAGAGCATCTGCCAATGAAAATTACTCACAAACATACAGAACAAGTTTAGGAACCAATTTCAGGGAAGCTCCAAATTTTGAAATCGGGTATCGATATACCATTCAGGATAATGACCAAGGTTCAAGCCGAACTAAATTTTATACCAAAGCGCCATCCATTGAATTTGATGCGCTCATTTTTAAATCATTCACATTTAAAACTGAATACAGCTATAATAATTTTAGTGATGAAGACAGAACCATAAATGATTATGAGTTTTGGGACGCCTCTTTGGCGTATAAAAAAAATAAAGACAGTAAATGGGAATATGAACTTAAAGCCACCAATTTATTAGATACCAAATCACAAAATACCAGTAATACAGGAAGTATTTCTGTAAGTGCTACAGAGTATTATATACAACCTCGGTTTTTAACCTTCAGGCTGCGCTATGAGTTGTGATTGCCTTGAAGTGACATGAGACTACCTCTTAAAATTTAATGTTCTGCTTATTTTGCCTATAAAATCTTCACAATTTCTCAGTGATAATTATTCTTTTTTGTTAATTTCATAAAAAGGAATTAATATCTAAATCAGCTAAGTTGTTTACATACCTTAACTTGTAGGGTCTTTTAAAAAACTTTAACTTTGCACGCTTTAATAATAGATTGATTTTAGCATTTTTTAATCTCTATTCTTTTTACTTTTCAAAGTAAATAACCAAAAAACCAGTTATTTAGCAAGACCTAAACATGAAAAAATACTTTAATTTATTTGATTTAAAGCAAAAGGTTGAGTACAAAACGGAGATATTATCAGGCTTGACGGTAGCTATTGCTCTTGTGCCCGAAGCTATTGCCTTTGCAATGATTGCAGGATTTTCTCCTTTAACAGGGTTATATGCTGCCTTTGTATTGGGACTTGTTACTGCTGTTTTAGGTGGCCGTCCAGGAATGATTTCAGGAGCCACAGGCGCCGTTGCAGTTATTTTTTTAGCTTTAATTAATGAGCTAAGAATATCAAATCCAGATATCACTTCTGAAACTATATTACAATATGTGTTTGCAATGGTGATTTTTGCAGGATCTATTCAGATTTTGGTTGGTGTTCTTCGATTAGGTAAATTCATTCGCTTGGTGCCACATCCTGTGATGTTTGGCTTTGTAAATGGGTTGGCCATTATCATCTTTATGGCTCAATTTCCTAATTTTTATCAAAAAGGAACCTCTCAACTTCTTGAAAGCACGGAGTTTTTAACCATGTTAGGCTTTGTACTATTAACGATGTTGATTATTTGGGGCTTGCCAAAAATAACCAAAGTTGTTCCTTCATCTTTAGTTGCCATATTGATAGTTTCGGGAATAGTTATAGGATTTAATATAGATACCACTACCGTTGCTGATACTTTAAATGAAGGTGAATCCATAAAAGGCGGTTTTCCTCCTTTCACATTTCCAAACATAGATTTTTCTTGGGCTAATATTAAAATCATTATGCCTTACGCATTTATTATGGCAGGTGTTGGCATCATTGAAAGTTTATTATCACTCAATTTAATCGATGAGATTACAGAAACTCGTGGTAGAAGTAATAAAGAATGTGTTGCTCAAGGCATCGGAAATATTGCATCCGGGTTTTTATCAGGTATGGGTGGTTGTGCCATGTTAGGTCAAAGTTTAATTAATATTTCTGCTGGTGCAAGAGCGCGTTTATCAGCCATCGTTGCAGCTGTTTTTTTGTTGGTTTTTATTATGTTTGGATCAAGCTTAATTGAAATGTTGCCTATGGCAGCTTTAGTGGGGCTTATGTTTATGGTTGCTATTGGAACGTTTGAATGGGCAAGTTTGAAAACTTTTAGAAATATGCCTAAAACCGATGTTGTTGTCATGGTATTGGTTACTTTAATAACTGTTATAACACACAATTTAGCGATTGCAGTTTTGATTGGTGTTGTATTATCTGCATTAGCCTATTCTTGGGAAAATGCTAAACGTATTCGAGCTAGAAAATATGATGATGAGAATGGCGTTAAACACTATGAAATATATGGCCCTTTGTTTTTTGGCTCTATCAAAGCTTTTGGTGAAAAATTTGATATTTTAAACGACCCTGATGAAGTTATTATCGATTTTAAAGAGAGTCGTATTGCAGATATGAGTGCCATTGAAGCCTTGAATGTTTTAACGCATCGTTATGCAAAACAAGGTAAAAAAGTGCATTTGCGTCACTTAAGTAAAGATTGCATAAATTTACTTAGCAATGCAGAAGCCATTATTGATGTTAATATTATTGAAGACCCTAATTATAAAGTAATGACTAATACCTTCTGATTAAAAAAAGAGGTTTTTAAAGGTATTATTAGATTCAGCATTTTTTTAGTAGACATTAAGCATTTTAGATTTTATCTAGCACAATGCACACAAAGTAGACTTTCTGGCCGAATCAAAATTCTACCAACAAGAATTTTGTTTTTGCATTTTACACATACCCCAAAGTCTGGACTTCCATTTTTTGAAAGCACAATATTAAGTTTTTTAAGTTTATCTTCAGCCTGTCTCAAGGCAGATTCTGTAACATTTTTGTTGTTAATGGCATCCATTCTTGAAATACGACCAATAGCCACATCAGGTGCTACAGGTTTAGTTAGTTCTTGGTAGGTTTTAATGATGGCTACGGTTTTTACTATTTCTTCAGTAAGTAAACCTTTTATGTCTTCGTTCTCCATATTTTTTAAAAAGATTACTTTAGTAAATATATAATCAAAAAGTAAGTAAAATTTTTATTCTCAATAATTCATAATATTAAAGTTACATTAACCATACAGTATCATAATTTCAGGAGTAATTATTTCTTTTCTATTTAACCAAACCTTAATTTTTAAAAGAACTAAAGAATAAATAGTTCATTTATCTTTAATATATTATTCCTCATTTCTATATGGCTAATGCTCATTTAAAAAAAAGAAAAATAGATCTTGTTGTGATTTCTGATGTTCATTTAGGAACTTATGGATGTCAAGCTAAAGAACTTTTAAATTATTTGGAAAGTATCAAGCCTAAAAAAGTCATTCTCAATGGTGATATTATTGATATTTGGCAGTTTAAAAAAAGCTATTGGCCTAAAGAGCATATGCGGGTTATTAAGCACATTATCAAATGGATAACTGACGATGTTGAAGTGTATTACATTACTGGAAACCATGATGAAATGTTGCGAAAGTTTGTAAATTTTAAAATGAATTCGTTTCAAATAGTCAATAAATTAGTCCTTAAACTAGATAATAAAACGGCTTGGTTTTTTCATGGCGATGTGTTTGATGTCACCATGCAACACTCTAAATGGTTGGCTAAACTTGGCGCTAAAGGGTATGATTTACTAATTTTAATTAACAGCTTGGTTAACAGAATTAGCAGTTTTTTGGGAAAAGATAAAATTTCGTTATCAAAAAAAATAAAGAACAGTGTAAAAAGTGCCGTTAAGCATATCAATAATTTCGAAAAAACCGCGGTCGATATTGCAGCAGAAAATGATTTTGATTATGTGGTGTGCGGGCATATTCATCATCCTAAAAAGGAAACCTATAAATCTTTAAATAAAAAAGTAGCGTATTTAAATTCAGGCGACTGGGTGGAAAATTTAACAGCTCTAGAATATCATAAATCTAAATGGAGCATTTACAGATATAATGAAAAAGAGTTTGAGTTTTTGAAATTAAAAAATGAAAGCACTCATGTGTTTGAAAAATCCAATAAAGAAATTTTTAATGAATTGTTAGCGGATTTTAATTTAATTAAAGCTTAATGAAACACCCATGGCAATAGTTCTTTTCACACATGGGAATGATTGTTCAGGGTGTTCCATCTGACAAATAAAAAGCAATAAAAATATACAGATGAAAATTTTATACGCTATTCAAGGCACAGGAAATGGTCATTTAAGTAGGGCTAAAGAAGTCTATGCCATGTTAAATAATCGGGTTGAGGTTGATGTACTTGTTAGTGGAAGTCAGTTTGAAATAGAATGCCCTTTTCCTATAAAAT
>Ga0210014_1000165_pt1 | contig 59124 bp, 55 predicted proteins | sample CryGeymeta201519_FD_183983 | JGI IMG/M metagenome (GOLD analysis project Ga0210014, IMG submission 183983) | Groundwater microbial communities from Crystal Geyser aquifers in Utah, USA - Crystal Geyser metaG 2015-19 (SPAdes) (version 2) | ecosystem: Environmental > Aquatic > Deep subsurface >...
TAAAGCCACCAATTTATTAGATACCAAATCACAAAATACCAGTAATACAGGAAGTATTTCTGTAAGTGCTACAGAGTATTATATACAACCTCGGTTTTTAACCTTCAGACTGCGCTATGAGTTATAATTTGTAAAATTAACTTTTCTTATTATTGAAAAGGTAATGACTATATGTGCAAGATAATATGTTGGTAAAATTAAAAAATCTAATTGGGGATACTTCAAAAATTCTGTTAATGAGATCATAGTATCTGAAAAAAGAATTAGAAATACACCAAATACATAAGTCCATTTCACCACAGAATCACCTTGTACTCCAAAGGAAGCTCCAAAAGATAAGCACGAAATAAGCAAATAAATTAAAGAGGCTATCATAAGAACTTTATCACTAAAGGTTGGATAAAGTATCACAAAAAAATACACAAGAAAGACAATAAGAACAGCACTGGTAAGTAGCCACTTTACCTTACCGTTTAACAAGGCAAAAGCTAAATAACCTAAATGGGCGAGAAAGAACAAAGCAATACCTTTGCTAAACATAATGGGATTTCCATTTTTGTGAGATAAATACCAGTCACCAGCAATAGAAAATAAAAAAGCGATGATAATCATCCAAACATCTTTAGTGGGTTTTACTTTCTTAAAATTTAGGAGCAATAAAATAACCATACCTATTCCAGCGGTTCCAGATTTAAAAATAAAACCATAATTGTTTATCGCCAATATGGCAGAAATGGTCGAAAACAAAAGAAAATGATAAGGCCAGTTTTTTTTAATCCAGATAGACTTCATTTTTCGCAAATAAAAATTGAAGATAAAGATTTTGTAACAAATTGAAGTCGGAAAATTTTGAAATGTTATTTTGAGGTTATTGTGGCTTTTTGAAAGTTGTATTAATCAGACCCATGGCTAAATACAGAAGTGGCGAAATTAGAATTTCCTGAATAGAATTTGCAAATAGTCTTAAATTCAAACTAATCTCAGAAATAAACCAATCAAAAAGACCTAAGAAAGTAATAATAAATAATCCAGAAACATGCACAAGATGCCAAATCAACGACATCCATTTGTCTTTTAATTGGCCTAAATGAAAAGTGCCAACCAGATAAACAGCAATGGTGGCTATGAATTTAATAACATGTCTTATTTTACTTGGAATAACTAGACTACTGTTTTCCAAAAAATACACATAATAGGTGCTGTAAATTATAAGAATAAAAATAAGGCCGGATATAAAACGAACCCTATCCGATTTGTAAAGATTCATTTTTTAACTGAATTTTGCGACTAAACCGAACCCAAATTAGAAAGGTTGCAGTATAAATCATAATTTTAAATACATAATGATGTGCAAAATCAAAATAGGCGTGTAAATATTCTCGTAAATAAATTAACCCAACACATCTAAGAATATTAACACTATCCAAAAGAATCACTCCAATTACAATATAAAGTAATTTACGCTTTATTTTTGAAGGCATGCAAACAATAAAGCCAACATATAGTACGATTAATTCTAAGCCATTACAAGCATGAGCAATGTTAAGAACCTTATAATCATTATGATAAATAGCTGAACTTAAATGTTCTACAGTTTCTCCTGCAAGAACTTCAGAATAAATGGCTTCTTTAGCAGTAAAGCCAGACATAGAAGTCAAATTATTTAAAACATAAACAGAAAAATTGCCAACGTGATTGGTTAATATATTGTCTATGTAGCCTGAATCTACTAAGAAAAAACTGTAAATAAGTTTCCAAACAATAAAAAACAATAAGGCTTTTCCTAGAAAAAGCCTTATTGGTAATGGAATGTCATTTTTTAATGAACTAAATAGTCCCATTTTTGTTGTCACGCAGTTTTTTAACTCCAAAGGCAGCAGCACCTAATAACAAAATACTTAGACCTCCATCTAATGGAACTGAGTCGTTATTACCTTCACTGTTACCATTATTGTCATCACTGTTGTCGTCACTACGTCTGTCGTCACTACGTCTGTCGTCACTACGTCTGTCGTTACTATTCCTTCCAGCAAAAGCACTAGAAGATATTATCAATGCCAGAACTATGATAATAGTTTTAATTTGGTTTTTCATTTGGTTACAATTTAAATTTATTGACAAATAGTGTTGTAAATCAAATTTTAATTTTGATCAACCAATATTTTTTTCGATGTAATATCATATATACACTATAAAACGTGAATTTAACTTCCTATCTATCCCAATATGAATGCATTAATAAGCCTATGTGTTACCTGTTATCAGATTTAAATCTCTATTAAAACAGGGATAAACTATAAAAAACCAGTCACATAATATTAAAGTTACATAAACCAAACAATATCATAATTTATGGTGAAATTATATCGCTGCTATTTAACTAAACCTTAATTTTTATAAGAACTAAAGATTAAATGGTTCGTTTACCTTTAAACCATTAATCTTCATTTCTATATGGCTAATTCTCTTGTTAAAAAAAGAAAAATAGATATTGTCGTAATTTCTGATGTTCATTTAGGAACTTATGGATGTCAAGCAAAAGAACTTTTAAATTATTTGGAAAGTATCAAACCTAAAAAAGTCATTCTAAATGGTGATATTATTGACATTTGGCAGTTTAAAAAAAGCTATTGGCCTAAAGAGCATATGCATGTTATTAAGCATATTATTAAATGGATAACTGACGATGTTGAAGTGTATTACATTACTGGAAACCATGATGAAATGTTACGAAAGTTTGTAAACTTTAAAATGAATTCGTTTCAAATAGTCAATAAATTAGTACTTAAACTAGATAATAAAACGGCTTGGTTTTTTCATGGCGATGTGTTTGATGTCACCATGAAACACTCCAAATGGTTGGCTAAACTTGGCGCCAAAGGGTACGATTTACTTATCTTAATCAACAGCTTGGTTAACAGAATTAGCAGTTTTTTTGGAAAAGGTAAAATTTCGTTATCCAAAAAAATAAAGAACAGCGTAAAAAGCGCTGTTAAGCATATCAATAACTTCGAAAAAACCGCGGTAGATATTGCAGCAGAAAATAACTTTGATTATGTGGTGTGTGGGCATATTCATCATCCTAAAAAGGAAACCTATCGATCTTTAAATAAAGATGTTACGTATTTAAATTCAGGCGATTGGGTTGAAAATTTAACGGCTTTAGAATATCATAAATCTAAATGGAGCATTTACAGATATAATGAAAAAGAGTTTGAGTTTTTAAAATTAAAAAATGAAAGTACTCATGTATTTGAAAAATCCAATAAAGAAATCTTTAATGAATTGTTAGCAGATTTTAATTTAATTAAAGCTTAATGAAACACCCATGGAATACTTCTTTTCATACATGGGAATGATTGTAAAGGATGTTCCATCTGACAAGTATAGAGCATAAAAATAAACAGATGAAAATTTTATACGCTATTCAAGGTACAGGAAATGGTCATTTAAGTAGGGCTAAAGAAGTCTATGCCATGTTAAATAATCGGGTTGAGGTTGATGTACTTGTTAGTGGAAGTCAGTTTGAAATAGAATGCCCTTTTCCTATAAAATACCAACTTAAAGGCATTGTTTTTGTTTTTGGCAAAAAAGGGGGAATAGATTATATAAAAACTCTAAAGGCTAATAACCCTTTTAAAATTTTAAAGGAAATAAGAACATGCAATCTAAGTGATTATGATTTAATTATCAATGATTTTGAGCCTATTACAGCCTGGGCTAGTTATTTTGGAGGACATTTAAACTGCATTTCATTAAGTCACCAAAGTGCCTTTTTATCTAAGAAAGTGCCTAAACCATCAAGAAAAAGCTTATTGGGAAGATTGCTGATAAAACATTTTGCACCTGCAGCAACCAACTATGGATTTCACTTTAAAAGCTATGACAAAAATATATTTACGCCTATCATAAGAAACGATATAAGAAGACAAAGCGTTAAGGAAAAAAAATATTATGTAGTGTATTTGCCTTTTTACAGCGATGAGAAAATCATAAAAGTGTTATCAAAAATAAAAGAAGTTAAATGGAAAGTGTTTTCTAAACATTCTAAAGAATCATTTACTTTTAAAAACATTAAAATTAAGCCTATTTTTAATAGTGATTTTGAACGTGCCATGGCTTGGAGTAGCGGTGTTATTTGCGGGGCAGGTTTTGAAACACCTGCAGAAGCCATGTATTTAAAAAAGAAACTGTTGGTTGTTCCAATGAAAGGACAATATGAGCAAGCTTGCAATGCCGAAAGTTTAAAAGAATTAGGCGTATTGGTTTTACCATCATTCAATAAAAAAAGTGTTCCAATTCTTTTAGAATGGATTGAAAACAACACCGTTATTGATATTGATTTTCCAGATAAAACACAGTTTATTATAGATGAAATTATTACCAATCACATCGTTGCAACTGAACTTTCTGAACGTTTACTTCAAAATATTTAATTAGATTTTGAACGCATTTTTAACAGCATCTACATAATCTAATTTTTCCCAAGTAAACAATTCTACATCAAGCGTTATGGTTTCACCATTAGGTTGTGAAAATGTTTTAGAAACCACCTCGTTTTTTCTTCCCATATGTCCATAGGCAGCTGTTTCACTATAAATAGGAGCTCGTAATTTTAGACGTTCTTCAATAGCAGCTGGACGCAAATCAAACAATTTAGCAACTTCTTTTGCAATTTCACCATCGGTCATGTTAAAAGGACAAGTACCATAGGTATCTACAAAAACAGAAGTTGGTTCTACCACGCCAATCGCATAAGATACCTGAACTAAAATCTCGTCGGCTACACCAGCAGCCACTAAGTTTTTAGCAATATGTCTTGCAGCATAAGCGGCACTTCTGTCAACTTTACTTGGGTCTTTTCCTGAAAATGCTCCGCCGCCATGAGCTCCTTTTCCTCCATACGTGTCTACAATAATTTTACGACCAGTTAAACCAGTGTCGCCGTGTGGACCTCCAATAACAAATTTACCAGTTGGGTTGATGTGATATGTTATGTTGTCGTTAAATAAGGCTTGTATATGTTCAGGAAGTTTAGAAATAACTCTTGGGATAAGAATAGTAATAATATCTTTTCTAATTTTAGCCAGCATGACGTTATCTATATCAAACTCATCGTGTTGTGTAGAAACTACAATGGCATCAATGCGTTGAGGCATGTTATCATCGCTATACTCAATGGTTACTTGGCTTTTTGAGTCTGGTCTTAAATAGGTTATGTCTTTATTTTCTCTTCTTAAAGCAGCTAGCTCAATCAAAATCCGATGAGACAAATCCAGTGCTAAAGGCATATAATTTTCAGTTTCGTTCGTTGCATAACCAAACATCATGCCTTGGTCTCCAGCGCCTTGCTCTTCTTTATTTGCTCTGTCAACTCCACGGTTTATGTCTTCAGATTGTTCATGAATGGCTGAAAAAATACCACAAGAATTACCATCAAACATATATTCACTTTTTGTATAACCAATTCTATTAATAGTATCTCTTGCGATTTTTTGAACATCTAAATAGGTGTTTGATTTAACTTCACCAGCAAGCACAACTTGTCCTGTGGTTACCAAAGTTTCACAAGCTACTTTTGAGTTTACATCAAATGCTAAAAAATTATCAATTAAAGCATCGCTAATTTGGTCTGCTACTTTATCTGGATGACCTTCAGATACACTTTCTGAAGTAAATAAATATGCCATGTTATGAAATTTATATGAAGATTTGACGAATACGTCAAAGGAAGTTTACACTGCCTTTAGCATTTTTATTATGCTATTTACAATAGCATAAGAGGTTGCAATCAGTCAAATCTTTCCTCTGTTATTTAGCTGCAAAATTAAAAAAATAAAAAGAATGGAGACTATTTTTTGTCTTTTTTTAAATATCATTTCAATTAGTGATATTGTTATCATTTCACAAGGCCAGGGAATGATTTAATAAAATTTAAAATAGTTGCCAAAATGGAAGGGTTTTTTATTCATTTTTTTTAACATTGAACATCATAAAAAATACAAACTAAATATATGAAAATCAATAAAATAAGTCAATTTAAAGTGTGCTGAATTTAAACTTAAAATGTAAAGGGTTGATTTATTAAATATGTAAAGATTTAATTTCGATCAAAATTTTAAAAACACATGGTTTTTAAACTACAGAAAAAACTAAACATACGAGTAAAAAAATAAATGAAAGAACTTAATAAACACAGTAAAAGATTAACACAAGACGAATCTCAGCCAGCCTCTCAAGCCATGTTATATGCTGTAGGGTTGACAGATGCGGATATGAAAAAAGCGCAAGTGGGAATAGTTAGCACAGGATATGACGGAAATCCTTGTAACATGCATTTAAATGGCTTAAAAGATCAGGTGAAAATAGAGTGTAATATTGCTGGTTTAGTTGGTTTAGGGTTTAATACCATTGGTGTTTCAGATGGTATTTCTATGGGGACATCGGGCATGAATTATTCATTAGTGTCAAGAGATATTATAGCAGATTCTATTGAAACGGTTGTAAACGCCCAAAGTTATGATGCACTTATTTCTATTGTTGGATGTGATAAAAATATGCCAGGCGCCGTTATGGCTATGTTGCGTTTAAATCGCCCATCTATTATGATGTATGGTGGAACGATAGCTTCAGGAAAATACAAAGGAAGAAAATTAAATATAGTTTCTGCTTTTGAAGCTTTAGGGCAAAAAGTTGCAGGTGAGATTGATGAAGAAGAATATAAAGAAATTATAAAAAGTGCCATTCCAGGCGCAGGTGCTTGTGGCGGTATGTACACTGCCAATACTATGGCTTCGGCCATAGAGTGCATGGGTTTTGCATTGCCATATAATTCTTCAATTCCTGCTGAAAATCCTAATAAATTATCAGAAAGTGAAAGAACAGCAAGAGCGATAAAAAATCTTCTGGAATTAGATTTAAAACCATTAGATATCATTTCTAAAAAATCTATTGAAAATGCTATTGCATTGGTTAATGCCCTAGGTGGTTCAACAAATGCCGTATTGCATTTCTTAGCCATTGCACATGCTGCGGATATTGAGTTTACTTTAGAAGATTTTCAACGCGTTAGCGATAGAACACCGTTGATAGCCGATTTAAAACCTAGCGGAAAATATTTAATGGAAGATGTTCATGGCATTGGTGGAACGCCAGCCGTCATGAAATATTTATTAGATAATGGCTATTTACATGGTGATTGTATGACCGTAACAGGAAAAACCTTGGCTGAAAATTTAAAAGATGTGGAACCACTCAAGTTTGAAAATGATCAAGATGTTATTTACCCAAAAGATAAAGCCTTAAAATCTTCCGGCAATTTGCAAATTCTTTATGGAAACTTGGCGACCGAAGGTGCTGTAGCAAAAATATCAGGAAACGAAGGATTGGTGTTTGAAGGAAAAGCGGTTGTTTATGATGGTGAGCAAGCTGCAAATACAGGAATTTCAAATGGTGAAGTCGAAAAAGGAGACGTTGTCGTCATTCGTTATGTTGGACCTAAAGGAGGGCCTGGAATGCCAGAAATGTTAAAACCTACCTCGCTCATCATGGGTGCAGGTTTAGGAAAATCTGTAGCATTGATAACTGATGGTCGTTTTTCTGGAGGTACTCATGGTTTTGTGGTTGGGCATATTACCCCAGAAGCACAAACGGGTGGAACTATAGCGATGTTAAAAACAGGTGATAAAATTAAAATTAGTGCTGAAGATAATTCCATAAACGTATTACTTTCTGATGAAGAATTATCTAAAAGAAAAGCACTGTGGGTTGCCCCAGCCCTAAAACATAATAAAGGAATATTATTTAAATATGCAAGAACCGTTTCATCAGCATCAAAAGGATGTGTTACCGATGGAATTTAAGTTAATCGTATGAATATAGAAACAAAAAATAAAACAAAGGAAGCGACTCAACAAACCATTAAAATAACGGGTAGTGAAGCCATTATAAGATGTCTGATTGCAGAAGGCGTAGATATTTTATACGGTTATCCTGGAGGAGCCATTATGCCAGTATATGATGAGTTGTATAAGTTTAGAGATCAAATTCATCATGTGTTAACTCGTCATGAGCAAGGAGCCACTCACGCAGCACAAGGATATGCTCGTATTTCTGGTAGAGTTGGTGTTGCAATGGCAACATCAGGTCCAGGAGCAACCAATTTAATTACCGGTATTGCTGATGCCCAAATAGATTCTACACCTTTAGTCTGTATAACAGGGCAGGTTTCCTCTCATTTATTAGGTAGCGATGCCTTTCAAGAAACTGATATTGTTGGTATTTCTACTCCTGTAACTAAATGGAATCATCAAGTAACCAAAGCGTCTGAAATTCCTGAAGTCATTGCTAAGGCTTTTTACATTGCAAAAAGTGGAAGACCAGGACCAGTGCTGATTGATATCACAAAGGATGCGCAATTTGAGGAATTCGATTTTTCTTATAAAAAATGCACAGGTATAAGAAGTTATAACCCAATACCTAATATTGATATTAAATTGGTTGAAGCTGCTGCTGAACTCATCAACAATGCAAAAAAACCAATGATAGTTTGGGGTCAAGGTATTATTTTAGGAAAAGCTGAAGATGAATTAAAGGCTGTGATAGAAAAGGCTGGAATTCCTGCAGCTTGGACTATTCTTGGTGCTTCGGCTTTGCCAACATCACATCCATTAAACATTGGAATGGTTGGAATGCATGGTAATTATGCACCAAACAAATTAACCAATGAGTGCGATGTGCTTATTGCCATAGGCATGCGTTTTGATGACCGAGTAACGGGTAATTTAAATACCTATGCAAAACAAGCTAAGATTATTCATTTTGAAATTGATCCAGCCGAAGTTGATAAAAACGTGAAAACTGATGTTGCCGTTCTTGGTGATTCTAAAGAAAGTTTGGCAGCATTATTACCATTATTGGAAACGAAATCTCATACAGCATGGCTTCAAGAATTTAAAGCCTTATATGATATTGAGTTTGAAAAAGTTATAAAAGATGACTTACACCCTACAAAAGAAGGATTAACGATGGGTGAAGTATTAAATCAAATTAATATAGAAACAAAAGGAAATGCAGCTATTGTATCCGATGTTGGTCAACATCAAATGATTGCATGTAGATATTCTAATTTCAACATCACTAAAAGTAATATTACCTCGGGTGGTTTAGGAACCATGGGATTTGCACTACCTGCTGCCATTGGAGCAAAAATGGCGGCTCCACAGAGAGAAGTTGTGGCCATTATTGGAGATGGGGGCTATCAAATGACCATTCAAGAATTAGGCACTATTTTTCAGCAAAAAGTACCTGTTAAAATAGTTGTTTTAAACAACGAGTTTTTGGGAATGGTGCGCCAGTGGCAACAATTATTTTTTGATAAACGCTATGCATCAACAGAAATGACAAATCCAGATTTTGTAACCATAGCAAAAGGGTATTACATCGAGGCAAAACGTGTTAAAAAACGTGAAGAATTAGCAGATGCAGTGAAAGAAATGATTGCTTGTAAAGAAGCTTACTTCTTGGAAGTTTGTGTTGAAAAAGAAGACAATGTATTTCCAATGATTCCTTCTGGAGCATCGGTTTCAGATATTAGATTAAGTTAAAAATAGTGCAAAGAAAATAGAACAGAGAATAAAGATGATTGCATTTACAAAATAGGGTTTGGCAAAGTCAAAGCTATCTTTTCTGTAACATCTTTTCTCTTTTATCTTTTATAAAAATGGATGAACAAATAAAAACATTTACTATTTCGGTTTATACCGAAAATAATATTGGATTATTAAACCGTATTTCGGCAATTTTTCAGCGCAGACATATCAATATTGAAAGTTTAACAACCTCTCAATCAGAAATTGAAAGCGTTAATAGGTTTGTTATTGTGGTTAATATCACCGAGGCACAAGCCAAAAAAATTGTAAAACAGATAGAAAAACAAGTTGAAGCCATACGGGCTTATTATCATACCGATGAGGAAACTATTTATACCGAATCCTGTATGTTCAAAATAAAGTCAGTCTTATTGTTTGAAGAACCTCAAATTCAAAACATCATTAAAGACAGTAATTCGCAAATTGTAACCGTAAATAAGGAATTTTTCGTATTGGAAAAATCGGGAAGACGTCACGAAATAGAATCACTTCGCAGAGATTTAAATGTGTTTGGCATCATGCAATTTGTACGTTCAGGGCGCATATCAGTAACAAAAAGTGAAATGAAAATAACAGAAATGCTCAAGGCATTTAATAATCAATAAAAACAAGAAATGGGAAATTACTTTAACACACTGTCGTTAAGAGATAAATTAAATCAATTATCAAAGTGTAGATTTATGAATGCTTCAGAATTTGAAGATGGCGTCAATGTTTTATCAGGAAAGAAAATCGTAATCGTGGGCTGTGGCGCACAAGGGTTAAATCAAGGATTGAATATGAGAGATTCTGGTTTAGACATATCATACACATTACGGTCAGAGGCTATTGCGGAAAAACGAGCATCCTATCAAAAAGCAACCAGTAATAATTTCAAAGTTGGAACTTATGAAGAGTTAATTCCAACAGCCGATTTAGTCCTAAACCTTACGCCAGACAAGCAACATACCAGTGTTATTAAAGCCATTATGCCTTTAATGAAAAAAGGGGCAACATTGTCTTATTCTCATGGGTTTAATATCGTTGAAGAAGGTACTGAAATACGTAAAGACTTAACCGTAATTATGGTCGCTCCAAAATGTCCAGGAACAGAAGTAAGAGAAGAATATAAAAGAGGTTTTGGTGTTCCAACATTAATAGCAGTTCATGAAGAAAATGATCCAGAAGGAAAAGGTTGGGCGCAAGCAAAAGCTTATGCCGCAGCTACAGGTGGCCATAGAGCTGGTGTTTTAGCATCGTCTTTCGTCGCTGAAGTTAAAAGTGATTTAATGGGTGAGCAAACCATTCTTTGCGGGTTGTTACAAACAGGTTCTATTCTTTGTTTTGATAAAATGATTGAAAAAGGTATCGAGCCAGGATATGCATCTAAATTAATTCAATACGGTTGGGAAACTGTTACCGAAGGGTTAAAATATGGTGGTATTACCAATATGATGGATAGACTTTCCAACCCAGCAAAAATTAAAGCGTTTGAGCTTTCAGAAGAATTAAAAGAGATTATGCGTCCGCTATTTCAAAAGCATATGGACGACATCATGGAAGGAAACTTTTCAAAAGGCATGATGGAAGATTGGGCAAATGACGACAAAAACCTTTTAACATGGCGAGCTGCTACAGCCGAAACAGCCTTTGAAAAAACACCAGCTGGAAATTTTGAAATTTCTGAACAGGAATACTATGACAATGGTGTTTTAATGGTAGCCATGGTAAGAGCAGGTGTGGAATTAGCTTTTGAAGCTATGACAGACTCTGGAATTATTGATGCATCTGCTTATTATGAATCATTACACGAAACGCCGCTTATTGCAAACACCATTGCAAGACGTAAGTTATACGAAATGAACAGTGTAATTTCTGATACAGCTGAATATGGTTGCTATTTATTTGATCATGCTTGTAAACCTTTATTAGCTGATTTTATGAAAAAAATAGATACCGATGTTATTGGAAAAGCATACGCAAAAGACAACGGTAAAGGAGTTGATAACGCTAAACTAATTGAAGTTAACGCTGCTTTAAGAAATCATCCTGTTGAGAAAATAGGAACTTTCTTAAGAGCATCCATGACCGCAATGAAACCTATTGTTTAAAGATTTATCTACTAAATAAAGACCCAATTTTATTTTTAATTGGAACAATGAAGTAAAAGTCGATACGTTAATCATGTATCGGCTTTTAATTTTTTAATATATTTTAAATCTTATTTTTTAACATTGTCATACGAAAACGTTTTCGATGTAAGTAATTTGTTTTCAAGTAATTAAAAGCATAAAAATATCACATTTTTTTAATATATATTTTTCAATAAATAAATTCACAGTAAAAATATAAGTATATTAGCTTATACATAGTTAACCAAATTTTTCATATGAATATACCTTTTACAGAAATTCCAGAAGCTTATAAAATTCACACGCTTTTACATCAAAACACCTACTTAGTTTCAGGAGAATTAAAACCATGGAAAGGTGAAACCACGAATGTCTATTCCACCATTTCTTCCACTAGAGATTATAAACCAACGTTGTTAGGAAGTATTCCAAATCAAGGGAAAGAAGAAGCCTTAGAGGCGCTTGATTCAGCCTGTTTGGCCTATAATAAAGGGCAAGGCTTGTGGCCAACCATGAAAGTTTCAGATCGAATAAAATGCATGGAGACTTTTGTAGAGATGATGAAAACCAAGAGGGAAGAAGTGGTTAAGTTATTGATGTGGGAAATAGGAAAAAATTTACCCGATTCTCAAAAAGAATTTGACAGAACCGTCGATTATATTTACGACACTATTGAAGATTACAAGCAAATGGATCGTGATAGTGCCAAGTTCAATAAAAGCGATGGCATTTATGCTCATATAAGACGCGGACCTTTGGGAGTTGTATTGTGCTTAGCGCCATATAATTATCCGTTAAATGAAACATTTTGTTTGTTGATTCCGGCCTTAATTATGGGTAATACAGCCATTTTTAAACCAGCTAAACATGGCGTTCTTCTTATATCGCCTCTTTTAGAAGCATTTCACAAAAGCTTCCCAAAAGGTGTGGTCAACATCATTTTTGGTAGAGGAAGAGCGGTTGCTTCACCCATTATGGAAACTGGAAAAATTGATGTGCTTGCCTTAATAGGAAACAGCACGTCTGCCAATGCCTTGCAAACCATTCATCCTAAGAAAAACAGATTGCGTTTGGTTTTGGGTTTAGAAGCTAAAAATCCGGCCATTGTATTGCCTGATGCTGATTTAAATTTAACTATAGATGAATGCATTGCAGGAACCTTGTCTTTTAACGGGCAACGTTGTACTGCTTTAAAAGTGTTGTATGTCCATAATGATATTGTGGATGAATTTAAAAAACGATTTGCCTTACGTGTAGACGCACTTAAATTTGGAAATCCATGGGAACCTGGAGTAAAACTTACACCGCTTCCTGAAAAGGATAAACCAGCATACATTCAAGAATTGATAGAAGATGCTACAAAGCAAGGAGCAAAAATCATCAATGAAAAAGGCGGTGTAAGAACCGAGAATTATATATTTCCAGCTGTTTTATACCCAGCCAATAAATCCATGCGGGTTTATAAAGAAGAACAGTTTGGTCCCATAATTCCTATAGTACCATTTAATAAAATTTCTGAACCATTGGATGATATGGCAGAATCTAATTATGGTCAGCAGGTTAGTGTATTTGGTAAAAATGTCAATAAGTTAGCACCTTTAATTGATACCTTGGTAAATTTGGTTTGTAGGGTTAATTTAAATAGCTCGTGTCAACGTGGGCCAGATGTTTATCCATTTACAGGTAGAAAAGATTCTGCATTTAGTACCTTGAGTGTTCATGATGCGTTGCGGTCATTCTCCATTAGAACTTTTGTAGCTTCAAAAGACAATGATTATAATAATTCAATCTTAAAAGAATTGCTGGATAAGAAAAGTTCTAATTTTATCAGTACAGATTATATTTTGTAAACGTTTAATTAGAAAATCAAGTCTTAATTTTTTATTTTAGACCGATTAAAATATAGAAAATGAAAAGTATTAAAATTAAATTATTAGCTCTTTTATCTGCTGCATTATTTTTTAATTGTGGCGGTAAAGAAGAAAAAAAGACAGAAGGTTTTTCGTATGAAAAATCGGCTGCACAGAAAGAAGCTGAAACAAATAAAGCAGATGACAATGTTGCTAATATTGTTTTAACTGCGAATGATATGATGCAGTTTAATCTTAAAGAAATTAAAGTTAAAGCGGGTCAAAAAGTGAGACTTACATTAAGGCACATAGGTAAATTAGATGTGAATGTAATGGGTCATAATTTTGTGTTATTAAAACCAGAGGTTGATTTAATTGCGTTTGCTATAGCGGCGTCAACTCAAAAAGATAATAAATACATCCCAAAAGGGACTGAAGATGTTATTGCACATACGGACATTATAGGTGGCGGGCAAGTAACAACCATAGAATTTGATGCACCTGAGATAGGGACATACGAATTTTTGTGCAGTTTTCCGGCACATTATGCCATGATGCGAGGGCTTTTTATTGTTAAGTAAACAGCAACTAAAATAATTAATCCAATTTCCAACCTTCTCTGTAAGTTCGTTTTACGAATTGATTAGCAGGTTCGAAATTGGTTATTTTCATATGAATACCATCCCAAAGTAATTTTTTGCGACCAGGATATTCAAAGGCATTCCCAATTTTTTCTCTGTAATTATAACTTCTTATAGCCAAGTTGCCCATTAAAATAGATTCTGTAAGTGGGCCAGCAAAATCAAAGGAAGACGTTAACGATTTATGTTTTTTACTTCCAAAACCATCTTTACAGGCTTCAACCCATTTTGCTTGATGTCCATTTTCTGGTAATGATGGTTTGTCATCGTCTGTTAAAGCTGTTGGCTTAATAAGCTCACCTGTATTTAAATATATTTTAGGGTTTAAACCATAAGTTCCACAAGTCATAATTCCTTTATCGCCCATCATAATAACACCATTTGAACTATCTTCATCACCAATTGGATGGTCTGCTGGAATCAATTCTGGATGAAACGGACGTAAACCACCATCAGTCCAGTTTAGTTTTACCTCAGATGGATTTTTATCGGTAGCAGCAAATTTTAATTGTGTTCTTGATGAAGGCGGACAGGATTCTGGGTAATAATCCGGGGTCCAATCTTGGGTGAAAATTGATCCTATGCTACTTTCTACTTCGGTAGGATACCCTAGCCCTAAAACCCTATAAGGCGGATCCATTAAATGACAACCCATATCGCCAAGAGCACCAGTTCCAAAATTCCACCAACCACGCCATTTAAATGGATGGTATAACGGATGATAATCTACCCATTGAGCTGGACCAATCCATGAATCCCAATCCAAACCATCTAACACTGCTGGTTTTTCTGTGGGAGTTTTAATGCCTTGTGGCCAAACCGGTCTATTGGTCCACACGTGAACTTGATTTACGGTTCCAATGATCCCAGAATTAAACCATTCTATCATGGTTTGTACTCCTTTACCTGAAGCGCCTTGGTTTCCCATTTGTGATACTATTTGATATCTATTAGCGGCTTCAGTAAGCACACGTGCTTCATAAATACTGTGTGTTAAAGGTTTTTGGACATAGACATGTTTGTTTAATTGCATGGCAGCTAATGTAATGACGGCATGTGTATGATCTGGTGTAGATACCGTAATGGCATCAATATCTTTCATGTCCTCCAAAAGGATCCGGTAATCTTTAAATTTTTTGGCATTTGGAAACAATTCAAAAGCTTTTGACGCTCTGGACCAATCTACATCACAAATGGCCGCTATATTGGATGCGCCATGGTTGTAAACATTAATGGTATCGCTTAACCCTTTGCCACCAGCTCCAACGATAGCTATGTTCAGTCTATCACTAGGAGCCATAAAACCTCGACCTAAGACATGTCTTGGGATGATTGAAATTCCGAGTGCTGTTAAGGTTGATTTTTTAATAAATGAACGTCTGTCTGTTTTATGGTTTGTTTTCATTTATGGGTGGTTTTTAAAGATTATGACTTTAGCTCTAACAATTTTATATTTTTAAATTCAATAGGATGACTTTCACTTTGTAATGAAATATAACCACCTTTTACAGGGTTACCTTCCTGAAAGTTTGTGTTAAATTCACCACCAAATATGGGTTTTGAGTATTTAATAACTTCCTTTCCATTTATTCTGTGAATGATTAATGAATCATGATGTACTTCAATTTCTAAATCAATCCATTCATCTCCATAAAACGTTGGTCCGTTTGAAGGGATACAATGTTCTGTAGTGAATGTATCATTTATAGTAACATGCATTCCGGGAGTACAAAGATTGCCTGTTGAACGTTCTATAGGTTTTTCAATACCGCCTAATAATTGAACTTCTAATGAAACCGGAAAGGCTTGATTTAAATCCATACTTTCTGGTGATTGTGAGTGAATCATGACGCCACTATTTTTTTTAGCCCAATCTTGTCCACCTTTAACTTGTTCACCTACAAACCTATATTGCAATTTTAAAATATAATTTGAAAAAGGGTTTTTATAAAAAATATGACCAAATGATTCTCCAAAATCTTCATAACCATCATATGAAACTTTTAAAAGTCCATCTTTAACTCTAAAAGTATTGTGAATATTTTCGTTTAACGAATGACCACCTATTTTTACTATCCATCCAGTTAAGTCTTTGCCATTAAAAAGTTTTATCCAGTTTTCTTCACCTTTTTTATCTTTATTTTGACAATTGGTTAAAAGAAAAACTAATAAAACTGAAACAAATAATTTAACAATAAAACGAGTAATATTCATACAAGAAAAAACCTTATAGTGTTAAAGAGACCAAGATCTTCCGCCTGTTAATTCTTGTAAATCACCACAATAGTAAGCCGCTGGAATTGGGTCATATTTTAAAACGGTTTCACCAATTTGTTCTGTTGTAACATAAGCATTGATAGTCATCCATTTTAAAGAATTTAAAAATTCAGATTTAGTCAATTCTAAAGACTCAGGATTTGCCACTCTTTCTTCATCAATTTCTCCTTTAATTAACATATACTTATCTAAAAGCGCTTTGTAATTTTGTGGAGTTAATTTATCGATAGGATCTTCTGTTTTTGGTTTTAGTATAGAAACCATCGTGCTAAATGCTGCTTTAACTTGCTCTTGACTTTCTATATCTAACACTTCATTAACGTATTTATCAATGAATTGAGGAACATTCATCTCTGTTGCTGATGGCAAATCGGTTTTTGGTAAAATAATATCTACTAAATTAGTTAATACAATGCCTTGTTCAAGTGTTAAAAATTCTGGAACCCAGGTTTTAACATCGCTTGTGCAACTTTGCAATATACTAACTATGGCTGGTGTTGCAACAAAAAAGCCTGTGGCAAACCCTAAATTTTTTAATGCTTCTCTTCTTTTCATTTTAAAAGTTTTAGGCGTTATTTTTTTTCAATTGTTCTGCAGCATGATTTGCGGCTCTGGCTGTAAATGCCATATAGGTTAATGATGGGTTTTGGCAACCGGCTGAGGTCATAAAAGCACCATCTGTAACATACACGTTTTTACAGGCATGAATTTGGTTGTATTCATTTAAAACGGAGGTTTTAGGGTCTCTACCCATTCTGGCGGTTCCCATTTCATGAATGCCCAATCCCATAGCTCTACCTTCTGCATTATCATAACCTTGAACATCTTTAAACCCTGCAGCTTCTAACATTTTTACGGCTTGTTCTTTCATGTCTTTGCGCATGGCTAGCTCGTTTTCGCCGAAATCTGCGTCAAAAGTTATAGTTGGTAAGCCCCATTCGTCTAGTTTATCATAATCTAAATACATCCTATTTTTATGGTCAGGAAGGGTTTCTCCAAAGGCGGTTATGCCAATATTCCACTCGCCAGGTTTTAAAATGGCTTCTTTTAATTTTGGGCCATATTTTAATTCGGCAACAGATTCTGACATGTTACTTCTAGTAGCACTACCTTGATAGCCATAGCCTCTAATAAATTCGTTAGTATTTGTTTTGCCTCCAAGATTTCTAAATCTTGGAATATAAATGCCATTGGCTCTTCTGCCTTTGGTATATTTATCCTCAAACCCATCAGCTTTTGCTTGAGCTCCTACATGAAAATGATGGTCCATAACATTATGTCCTAGCTCACCACTATCATTTCCTAAACCGTTTGGAAAACGTTCGGATTTTGATTGAAGCAAAATGGAGGCCGATGCCATAGATGATGCGCATAAGAAAATAACTTTAGCTTGATACACCACAGATTCTTTAGTTTCAGCATCTATGACCTTTACACCTGTTGCTTGTTTGGTAGTATCATCATAGATAACTTCATGCACGATGGAGTTCGGTCTTAAAGTCATGTTTCCAGTAGCTTCGGCCGTTGGAAGTGTTGAGGAATTACTGCTAAAATAAGCTCCAAATGGGCAACCTCTCATACATCTGTTTCTATATTGACAAGTGCTTCTTCCTAAACCAGGTTTTGTGCCTTCTGTAATATGTGCTGTTCTACCAATGGTTATAAGTCTGCCGTCATCAAAATTTTCAGCAACTTTACTTTTAAAATGTTCTTCAACACAATTAAGGTTCATGGGTTTCAATAACTTTTGGTCTGGCAGTTGTTGCAATCCTAAGTTTTCACCACTAACCCCAATAAATTCTTCAACTTTATCATACCAAGGTTCAATATCTTTATAACGCACAGGCCAGTCTACAGCAATACCGTCTTTTTTATTGGCTTCAAAATCAATATCACTTAATCTATAACTTTGTCTTCCCCACATTAAAGAACGACCACCTACATGATAGCCTCTAATCCAGTCAAAACGTCTGTCTTCATTATAAGGATGCTTCAAATCATCTACAAAAAAATGTTTACGGGCTTCTTGAGTTACATAGCCAGTTCTATGCTGTTTGTGCATTCGTTCTTTGGTTTCTTGAGTAGCCGCACCACCATTAGGAAAATCCCAAGGATCAAGGTGTGCAGTTGGATAGTCTTCAATATGTTTAACCATTCTGCCACGCTCAAGAACCAATGTTTTTAAGCCGTTTTCACATAATTCTTTGGCAGCCCAACCTCCTGAAATACCTGTGCCAACTACAATAGCATCGTATTCTTCATTTGAAACTTTAAATTTGCTATTAATCATTTAAGTATGAATTTTTTTATTAAGTTGATAATTAAATGCTTTATAAATTATACATTTCTCGCCAAATTAAGTATTTTGCATAATAATTGTGTTTAATTTTTTTCAGTGAAGATAAATATACAAAAAATAACACCTTTTGAAGCAGATGGCATCGTTTATCAAGCAGATACCTGCTTACCTCTTATTGATGCTGTTAAAAGAAAAAAACTAAAATTAAAAGCTTTAGCCAGATTTACATATCCTGGAGACAGATTAACAGATGATACTTTAGGATTAAATAGTGTAGGGTATTGGGATGCCAGTGAACCTCAGGATTGGGGTTTGGACTGGCACAGAAATGAAGGGATTGAAATTCATTTTTTAGAATCCGGCACCATGCCTTATGCCCAACAAAATCAACAAATGGATCTTTTGCCTAATTACCTCACCATTACAAGGCCATGGGAAGCCCATAAAGTAGGCAATCCTACCATTGGAATGGGAAAGTTTTATTGGGTAATTTTAGATTTAGAGGTTCGAAGACCGCATCAAAATTGGGTCTGGCCAGATTGGATTATGTTGGCACCAAATGATCTTGAAAAGCTCACCATGATACTCAGACAGAATGAGAAAGTCATGTGGAAAGCGGACAAACGAATAAGAGATTGCTTTCAGCGTATTGGAAAAGCTGTAGATACAGATAATAATGGAAGTAATTCATCAAGAATAAGGCTGTTGATTAATTATTTATTGATTCTTCTTTTAGACTTATTGGTTGAAGATGAGGTAGAACTTAACGAAGAGCTTACCGATAGCTCCAGAAGTGTCAGATTGTTTTTAAGTGAACTGGATAATAATTTATCTGAAGCTTGGACCATTGAAGACATGTCTAAATCTGCCGGTGTTGGATTAACTAGATTTACACATCATTGCAAGCAGTTGACCAATTTAACTCCCATGCGATATTTAATGATAAAGCGTATCGAGCTATCAAAGCAAATTTTAAGAACAAATGAATTTCTTACGGTTTCTGAAGTGGCTTTTGCCTGTGGCTTTTCAACCAGTCAATATTTTTCAACGGTATTTAAAAAACAAGAAAAGTGTACACCGCTTGAATACCGACAAAAAATGTTAGAGCTTATTTTTTAGAAGAGAATTTGTCTAAATTCTTTCACTGAATAAATATACACAAGAATCCTGATTTGTTTTTATATTTTTCAATTTCAATTTTTTTAAACAAACTAATTAACGAAAACTATGAATCTTTCTAGAAAAGCACCTCAAGTATTTTTTCTTCTTTTTTTATTTCTTTTGGTAGGCTGTGTTAACAGCAAAAAGAAAGAAACTAAAGAAATAGCTACAGAAACCAAAACCGATACGAAACCTTTTTTTAAATGGTCTTTAGCGCAATGGTCTTTACACAAGTTTGTGATAGAAGAGCAGGGCGATCCTTTTCAATTTGCTTCCATGGCAAAAGACATGGGCTTTGAAGGCTTGGAATATGTAAGTGGATTATACTCTAAACAAATTGAAGTTTTAGGATTTGATAAAACAATTGACTCTTTAAAAACAATGAGTCAATTAAGTGGAATGAGCAATGTTTTAATTATGGTTGATGGTGAAGGCGACCTTGCCGATCCAGATGAGGTTAAACGAAACAAAGCTGTTGAAAATCATAAAAAATGGGTGGATGCCGCTCAAAAATTAGGATGTCACTCTATAAGAGTAAATACTTTTGGGACCAATGACCCTGAAATTTGGAAAATTACCGTTGTAGATGGTCTTAAAAAATTATCTGAATATTCAGCTACAAAAAACATCAATGTACTATGCGAAAATCATGGTTGGTTATCTTCTGATGCTCCAAAATTAATGGATGCCATACATCAAGTCAATATGCCAAATTGCGGTACCTTGCCAGATTTTGGAAACTGGTGTGTTAAAAGAAAAGATGGTGCTCAATGGGGAGAATGTGAAGAAGTCTATCCAGACAAGTATGAAGGTATAAAAATGATGTTGACAGCTGCAAAAGCGGTGAGTGCAAAATCTTATGATTTTGATGAAAACGGCAATGAAACCACTTTGGATTACCCAAGAATCATTCAATTGGTTAAAGATTCTGGCTATACTGGTTTTATAGGAGTTGAATATGAAGGAACCAGATTGAGTGAAAATGAAGGTATTCTGGCAACTAAAAATTTGTTGTTAAATTCTGTAATGGCATTAAAATAATTAAAAAAACGAGCTAAACATACACAAATGAAAAAATCAATTCAATATCAATTGTCCTTTATGATGTTCCTGGAATTTTTTATTTGGGGCGGATGGTTTGTAACATTAGGGTCTTTTTTAGGAAATAATTTAAATGCAACAGGTGCAGAAACAGGCATGGCATATTCTACCCAATCATGGGGAGCCATCATTGCACCATTTATTATTGGATTGATTGCAGATAAGTTTTTTAACGCAGAAAAAATCTTAGGTGTCTTACATCTTATAGGAGCTTTCTTAATGTATCAAATGTCTCAATCAACAGAGTTTTCAACGTTTTATCCGTATATTTTGGGTTACATGATTGCCTATATGCCCACGTTGGCTTTAGTGAATTCGGTTTCCTTTAATCAAATGAGCGACCCAGCTAAGCAATTTCCTATGGTAAGAGTTTTTGGAACCATAGGTTGGATTTTAGCAGGTTTAATAATAAGTTTTGTTTTTAAATGGGATTCCATTGAAAATATAGGGAATGGTATGCTTTCCAATACATTTACTATGGTTGCAGTTGCATCTGCTGTTCTTGGTGTTTTTAGTTTTGTTTTACCCAAAACACCACCACAAGGTAAAGGTGAAAAAACTAATTTTTCAGACATTCTTGGATTAGATGCCTTAAAATTATTAAAGGATAGAAATTTTTTAGTGTTCTTTATTTCTTCCGTTTTAATATGCATTCCACTCGCTTTTTATTACCAGAACATCAGCCCTTTTTTAACCGAGTTCAAAGTTGAAAACTCAACGGCTTGGGCTTCAATAGGACAAATATCCGAAGTTGGTTTTATGTTACTATTGCCATTTTTCTTTAAAAAATATGGTTTCAAAAAAACCATTTTGTTTGGGATGTTAGCTTGGGCAATACGATATGTTTTATTTGCTTATGGCAATGCAGGCGATTTATTTTTTATGATTGTTCTAGGAATTGCATTACACGGTATTTGTTATGATTTTTTCTTTGTATCTGGTCAAATTTATACCGACTCCAAAGCAGGAGACAAAGTTAAAAGTGCCGCTCAAGGGTTGATAACCTTAGCAACTTATGGCGTTGGGATGTTGGTCGGTTTTTGGGTAGCAGGTAAAATTGTTGATAAAAATATTTTGGCAGATAGCACACATAGTTGGCAAGATGTATGGCTTTTTCCAGCTTTATTTGCCATAGGTGTTTTTATATTTTTTGCCTTATTATTTAAAAACGAAAAAGTAGAATATAAAGCTTAAAAAAAACAATTAATGAGTACAAAAATCAGGTTAGGAATATTAGGCGGTGGTGGCGATTCTTTGATTGGAATTTTACATAGAATTGCCTCAGCAATGTTTGATAAATATCAAATTGTAGGTGGTGTTTTTAATCCAATTTGGGAAGAAAATATAGGTTTTGCTGAAAGAATAGGGTTGACAACTAACAGAATTTATAAAGATTTTGAAACGCTTATTCAAGAAGAGTTAAAACTTCCTGAAACAGAAAGAATGCAGGTAGTATCTATACTTACGCCTAATTTTCTTCATTTTCCAATGGCTAAAAAGCTTTTAGAAAATGGTTTTCATGTTATTTGTGAAAAACCAATGACCACTACTTTTGAAGAAGCTAAAATTTTAAATGAAACTTTAAAAAAAGCTCAAACAGTTTTTGCGGTTACTTATACCTACACGGGTTATCCTATGATTCGGCAAATGCGCGAAATGATTTTAAATGGCGAGTTAGGAACCATACAAAAAGTGGATGCCCAATATTATCAAGGATGGATTAATCCAATCATTCATGATAAAGAAAAACGCTCAACCACATGGCGTTTAAATCCTGAAAAATCAGGAATTAGTTGTTGTATTGGAGACATTGGTACGCACGCTTTTGATATGATTGAATTTGTTACAGGGTTAAGAATTGAATCGGTTTTAGCAGATTTAAATTACCTGTATTCAGACAATAAAATGGATATTGATGGAACGGTTTTATTACGTTGCAGCAATAATGCAAAAGGGGTTATCTGCACCAGTCAAATTGCAACTGGTGAAGAGAATAGCTTTATTGTAAAAATCTATGGAGATAAAGCCGGATTAAAATGGGAACAAGAAAATCCTAATTACCTCTATTTAATGGAAGATGGAAAACCTTTGCGAGTTTTAAAGCCGGGCCATGCCTATAATTCTAAATTATCGTTAGATGGAACAAAATTACCACCTGGTCATCCTGAAGGTATTTTTGATTCTATGGGTAATATTTATAAAGGTGTTTCAAAAGCAATTAATAAAGAGCCTTATAATCATGGGGAATTTCCAACCATGATGGATGGCGTTAGAGGTATGAGTTTTATAGAAAAATCGGTAGAATCTCACCAAAAAGGTAATATTTGGGTGAATATTGATAACATTGATTAAATGATGAAAACTATTAAAGGACCGGCTATATTTTTAGCACAATTTATGGATGATAAGGCCCCATTCAATTCATTGGATGGTTTATGCAAATGGGCAAGCGATTTGGGTTATAAGGGCATACAAATGCCAACTTTAGATCCACGCTTAATCGATTTAACAAAAGCAGCAGAAAGTCAAACCTATTGTGATGATTTATTAGGGAAAATAAATTCCTATGGATTAGAATTAACTGAGCTTTCTACACATATACAAGGGCAATTGGTGGCAGTGCATCCAGCACATGATATCATGTTTGACGTTTTTGCGCCAACCAAATTGAAAGGAAAACCAAAAGACAGAACCGAATGGGCTATTCAAGAAATGAAGCATGCTGCGCTGGCTAGCAAACGATTAAAATTAAAAGCACATGCCACTTTTTCAGGTTCTTTATTATGGCCTATGATGCATCCTTGGCCTCAGCAACCAAAAGGATTGGTCGAAATTGGTTTTAAAGAACTTGCCAGTCGTTGGCTACCCATTTTAAATGAATTTGATGAAAATGGCGTAGATGTTTGCTATGAAGTTCATCCTGTAGAAGACATCCATGATGGCGATACTTTTGAGCGTTTTCTGGCAGCTACCGGAAATCATAAACGTGTGAATATTTTGTACGATCCATCACATTTTGTACTTCAACAACTAGACTATATTACCTACATTGATCATTACCACGAATTTATTAAAGCCTTTCATGTTAAAGATTCTGAGTTTAATCCAACGGGTAAAAAAGGAACTTTTGGTGGCTATAACGATTGGAAAGATAGGGCTGGACGGTATCGTTCTCCAGGAGATGGTCAGGTAGATTTCAAAAAAGTGTTCTCAAAACTAACCGAGTATGGCTGTGATGTTTGGGCTGTTTTAGAGTGGGAATGTGTTATTAAAAGTCCAGAACAAGGCGCCAAAGAGGGCGTTCCTTTTATTACAAACCACATCATTGAAGCCACTAATAAAGCCTTTGACGATTTTGCAGGTGGAGGCAATTCGGATGAAAATCAACTAAAACAAATTCTAGGCATTTAGAAAAAAATAAAACATTCAACAATGAAAAAAATAATAACAACTGGAATTTTAAGCATACTCATGTTTGCAAGCAATCAAAGCATTGCTTTAGCACAAGAAGAGCCTACAAAACCACATGAGACTGAAATTTGGCAACCTAAACCTAAAGTGGTTACGGTAGATTCTGAAACTAAAATACCTTCAGATGCTATCGTGCTTTTTGATGGGACTAATTTTGACAAATGGATATCTTCAGTAGATTCAACGCAGGTAAAATGGATTTTGAATGATGATGGCAGTATGACCGTGAATAATAGAACTGGCGATATTCAAACTAAAAGGAATTTTGGAAACATTCAATTACATATAGAATGGCGTTCCTCACCAGAAAACACGGGTTCAAACCAAAGTAAAAGCAATAGTGGTATATTTCTTCAAAACAGATATGAAGTTCAAGTATTAGATAATAATGATAATGAAACCTATGTAAACGGGCAAGTGGGATCCATTTACAAGCAATCCATTCCATTGGCCAATGCCTCTTCAAAAACAGGTGATTGGAATGTATATGATATTATTTATCATCAACCAGAATTTGATTCCGAAGGAAATAAAACAAAATCTGCAACGATAACGGTACTTCATAATGGTGTATTAATCCAAGATAATTATGAAATAAAAGGCACTACAGAATATATTGGTTGGCCTAAAAATATGGCTCATGGCGATGCACCAATAAAACTTCAGGATCATGGAGATAATAGTAGGGTTAGTTACAGGAATGTTTGGGTAAGAGAATTATAGTTTTAAACTTTAAAAAGTATCAAAAATGAAAAATCAAATGCTGATTTTTATTCTTGCATTAACCATTATAGGGTGTAAACAAGAAAAAAAAGAATCTAAACAAGTAGAGAGTGAAACTCAAAATGTAATGGATAAAACGGAATCAGATTGGGTTGTCCTTTTTGATGGAACTTCTTTTGATAATTGGCGAGGTTATTTAACAGACAGTATGTATCCAGAGTGGGTTATTGAAGACGGCGCCATGGTATTTATACCTAGTGGGAATGGAGGTAAAAATATAATTACTAAAGACACCTTTACAAATTTTGAACTTTCGCTGGAATGGAAAATATCAGAAGGAGGTAATAGTGGTATTTTTTGGGGAGTTTTTGAAGATCCAAAATACAGTGAAGCCTATCAGACTGGCCCAGAAATTCAAGTGTTAGATAACGAGCGTCATCCTGATGCTTTGGCTAATCCTAAATTTCATCAAGCAGGAGCCTTATATGACATGGTACAACCAGAACACGATGTTTGCAAACCCGCTAATGAATGGAATTTATGTGTTTTAAAAGTGAATCATAAAACCAAACAAGGAAGTGTGACTTTAAACGGAACAGAGATTGTGAAATTTCCTGTTCATGGAGAAGAATGGGATAACATGGTAGAAAACTCAAAGTTTAAAGGTTGGGAAGGTTTTGGTAAACATCAAACTGGTCATATTGGATTACAAGACCATGGTAATAAAGTCAGTTTTAAAAACATTAAAATAAAAACTCTGTAAATTAGTATTTTAACAACATTTAATGACTAAAAGGAATTCAATAAATGAATTCCTTTTTTTATATGACAAATTGAGGAATAAATAACTACATTATTCATAACAAATATGAGTTTTTGTATGAGTTTTGATAATTTTTTCAAAAAAGTAAAGTCTTTTTACAAGTAGTAAAAAATAAAATTATAATTTTACTCTATGAATACTTTAAAAAATAAAATACGTCCTTCATCACCCGGTTTGCACGCGCGTAGTACACGCCGTCGCTTTTAATATCTGATTAGTAAAACCAAAACGTCATTTTAATTTTTATCACATTGTACAAAGTTTCATTCATAGCATTTCAAAATATAATTAGTAGGTCAATTAACCACTATTTTATGTGCCATATTTTTCCACGTCGCCCGTAAGGGTTGTAGGTCTTGTAAAGAACTAGGTGAGTCCAGTTCATCATTAAAGAAAAGCATCATTTTTAAATTTTAATTCGATAATCAATACAATACATGGACATTGTAATTGCTGATAAATCACATAGTAAATACGCAGAAATTATTTGCGAAACCATTGCGGAATCTGCTGCTGTAAGAGGAACAGGTATTGCTAGACGAATTCCAGAATATATTACTACTAAAATGGAAAATGGCAACGCTGTAATTGCTTTAGATGGCGATAAATTTGCAGGGTTTTGTTACATTGAAAAATGGGGACATGGTAAGTTTGTAGCTAACTCAGGTTTAATTGTACATCCAGATTACAGAAATGCTGGTTTGGCAAAGAAAATTAAGCATAAAGTATTTCAACATTCAAGAAATAAATTCCCAGACGCAAAAGTATTTAGTATTACCACAGGGTTAGCCGTTATGAAAATGAATACCGAATTAGGTTATAAACCAGTGCCGTTTTCTGAATTAACAGACGATCCAACCTTTTGGGATGGCTGCCAAACCTGTAAAAATTATGATGTTTTAACGCGTACCAACAGAAAAATGTGTTTGTGTACAGGTATGTTATTTGACCCTAAAGCAAAAGATATTAATGAAAAAAAACAGATTAAAACAAAAGTGTTTCAACGATTAAAACATATTAAAGAGACCATGTTTTTAAAAAAAGATAAGAAATGAGTACCATAAAAAAATTAGTAATTGCCTATAGTGGCGGATTAGATACCTCTTATTGTGCCGTAAGTTTATCTAAAAAATTTGAAGTGCATGCGGTAAGCGTCAATACAGGGGGTTTTTCAAAAGAAGAAATTGCACAAATTGAAAGTAATGCCTATAAAATGGGTGTGACTACCTATAAAAATATTGATGCCGTAGCAACCTTCTATCAAAAAGTAGTGAAGTATTTGATTTTTGGAAATGTATTAAAAAATAACACCTATCCATTATCAGTAAGTGCAGAACGAATTATTCAAGCCTTAGAAATTGTGGAGTATGCTAAAGGAATTGGTGCAGAGTATATTGCGCATGGAAGCACTGGTGCAGGAAATGACCAAGTAAGATTTGATATGATTTTTCAAACACTAGCTCCAGAGATTCAAATTGTGACACCTATTAGAGATGAAAAATTATCAAGACAAGAAGAAATTGACTATTTAAAAGAAAATGGTATTGATATGTCATGGGAGAAAGCCAAGTATTCTATAAACAAAGGACTTTGGGGAACTAGTGTTGGTGGACAAGAAACTTTAACTTCAGAAAAAGCATTGCCTAGTGAAGCATATCCATCTCAATTAAAAAAAGAAGAAGAAGAAAAAGTAATCCTTACCTTTGAAAAAGGTGAATTTGTAGCATTAAATGGTGTTAAAAATGCACCACAAAAAAATATTGAATTATTGAATAATATTGCTTCTGCATTTGCCATAGGAAGAGATATTCATGTAGGTGATACTATTGTAGGTATTAAAGGACGAGTAGGTTTTGAAGCTCCTGCAGCCTTAATAACCATAAAAGCACATCATTTATTAGAAAAGCACACACTTACCAAATGGCAGTTACAACATAAAGAATATTTAGCTAGTTTCTACGGCATGCATTTACACGAAGGGCAATATTTAGATCCTGTCATGAGAAATATTGAAGCTTTTTTACAGAGCAGTCAAGAGAAAGTAAGTGGAGATGTAACAGTGAGTTTAAAACCTTATCATTTCTCATTAGATGGTATAGTTTCTAAACACGATTTAATGAATGCAAAGTTTGGAAGTTATGGTGAAGAAAGTAAAGGTTGGACACCAGACGAAGCCAAAGGATTTATAAAAATTGTTGGTAATCAAAATAAAATATACCATCAAGTAAACTCATAAACGCATGATACAAGTCGGCATTATTGGAGGCGCAGGTTACACGGCAGGAGAATTGATCAGATTATTGATGTTTCATCAAGAAGCAGAAATTAATTTTGTTTACAGCACATCAAATGCTGGTAATAAAATTAGTAAAGTGCATCAAGATTTAGAAGGTAGTTTAGATTTAAAATTCACTGATACCATCAATCCAAATGTCGATGTGTTGTTTTTATGTTTAGGACATGGGAATTCGGTGAAGTTTTTATCAGCTAATACGTTTTCAGATACCACTAAAATTATTGATTTAGGGAATGATTTCCGATTAGAAAAAGATAAATTTTTTGATGATAAAACTTTTATTTACGGATTGCCCGAGCTTCAAAAAGAAGCTATTCAAAAAGCTGATTACATAGCAAATCCAGGTTGTTTTGCAACCGCTATACAATTGGCATTATTGCCTTTGGCAAAGAATGATTTAATTAAAAGTGATGTACATGTAAATGCAGTAACAGGTTCAACTGGAGCAGGAACTTCATTGACAGAAACCACTCATTTTACTTGGAGAGACAATAATTTTTCATATTATAAACCTTTTACACATCAGCATTTAGGCGAAATCAATCAATCTGTTAAACAATTACAAGAAAGTTTTTCTTCTGAAATTGTTTTTATGCCAAATCGAGGAAATTTTTCCAGAGGCATTTTTGCAACAGTTTACACCAATTTTGATGGTTCTTTAGAAGAAGCAAAGAATTTATATAAAGCATTTTATCAAGAGGCAAAGTTTACATTTGTTTCTGATGAAGACTTGCATTTAAAACAAGTGGTAAATACCAACAAATGCTTGATTCATTTGCATAAACATAACAACAAATTACTTATTACAAGTATTATTGATAATTTATTAAAAGGCGCCTCCGGACAAGCGATTCAGAATATGAATTTAATGTTTGGTTTAGAAGAAGCAATGGGATTGCAGTTAAAAGCAACGTATTTTTAGAGTTTGATTAAAACACCAACAACTAAGAACCATCAACCAATAACAATATCATGAAAATAGCCATCATAGGAGCAGGAAATTTAGGAAAATCTATAGCAAAAGGCTTAATAGCAAATGATGCTATGTCATCTTTATATTTAACTAAAAGAAATACAGAACTTCTTAAGGAATTTGAAGGTTCAAAAGGCGTCACTTCAACCTCTGATAATGTTTTAGCTGTAAAAAATTCAGATATTTTAATTTTTGCTGTTCAGCCATCACAACTTGAAAATATTTTAAAAAAGATAGAACCTCATTTAACTGAAAATCATGTTATTATTTCAACCATTACGGGTTATTCTATAGAAAGAATTGAGTCTACTGTTGGTGATGACAGATTTATTATTAGAGCTATGCCTAATACGGCTATTTCTGTTGGGCAATCTATGACTTGTGTAGCGTGTAACGAAAAAGGAAAAGCAAAAGTAAAGCTTGCTTTAGAAATTTTTAATCGCCTTGGGCGTTCACTAGAAATTCCTGAAGAGCAAATACAAGCAGCAACAGTTATTTGTGCCAGCGGCATTGCGTTTTGGATGCGCTTAATTCGAGCTACAACTCAAGGAGCCATTCAATTAGGTTTTGAAGCACGTGAAGCACAAGAATTAGCCATGCAAACCTGTTTTGGTGCTGCTAGTTTGTTAATTGAATCTGGTAGTCATCCAGAACAAGAAATTGATCGTGTAACAACACCAAGAGGATGTACCATTGAAGGGTTAAATGAAATGGAACATCAAGGTTTAAGTTCATCCTTAATTAAAGGGATTGTTGCATCCTTTGAAAAAATTAACCAAATTAAAAAGAATTAAAATGCCATTATTTGACGTTTATCCATTATATAATGTCACTCCAGTATCTGGAAAAGATATGTACGTATACGACGAAAAAGGAGTTGAATATTTAGATCTTTACGGAGGTCATGCTGTAATTTCAATTGGGCATTCGCATCCCAAATATGTAGAAGCTATTACCAATCAAGTTTCTAAATTGGGGTTTTATTCCAATGCGATTCAAAATCCATTACAAGTTGAATTAGCTGATAAGATTGAAAAATTATCAGGTTGTAAAGGTTACGAATTGTTTTTGTGTAATTCGGGTGCCGAAGCCAACGAAAATGCTTTAAAATTAGCATCCTTTAAAACAGGAAAAGCACGTGTGATTGCTTTTGATAATGCGTTTCACGGACGCACATCGGCAGCGGTTGCGGCAACCGATAATAAAAATATTGTAGCACCTATAAACGCGCAACAGCAAGTTACTTTTTTAGCGTTAAATGATGTCGAAGGCGTTAAAAGGGAATTGGAAAAAGGGGATGTTTGTGCCGTTATTGTTGAGTTTATTCAAGGTGTTGGCGGTTTAGATCAAGGAACTGCCGAGTTTTTTGAGCAAATAGATGTACTTTGTAAAGCCAATAATACCTATTTTATTTCTGATGAGGTGCAATCGGGTTACGGACGTTCAGGTAAATTCTTTGCGTTTCAGTATTACAACGTGACGCCAGAAGTTATTTCCATTGCGAAAGGTATGGGGAACGGATTTCCAATTGGTGGTATTTTAATCCATCCAAGCATTGAAGCAAAACATGGTATGTTAGGTACGACGTTTGGTGGGAATCATTTGGCGTGTGCTGCTGGTCTAGCGGTTTTAAACACCATTAAAGAAGAAAAATTGATGGATAACGTTAATGCTGTTTCAGACTATTTTATTTCCGTGGCTAAAACAATTCCGCAGATAAAAACCATTAAAGGAAGAGGTTTAATGCTTGGTTTGGAATTCGACTTTGAAGTTGGCGACCTTAGAAAAAAGCTTATTTACGAGCATCATATTTTTACTGGCGGTGCTTCCAATAAAAAATTAATTAGAATTTTACCACCATTAACCATTCAGACAAACCATGTTGATGATTTTTTTGATGCTCTAAAAAAGGCATTGGTCAACATTGAAAATAAAGAACTAGAAGTTCAAGGTTAGTATAAAGTTTGTTGAAATTCAGAAGCCTAAAACTTCAAAAATTAAAAACAAAAAAATGAATACATTATTAAACATAGAAACAAGAAACGCCGTATTACTTAAAATGGCTGAACTTTTGGAACAAGAAAGGGCAGCTATCATTAAGATTAATAAAGCCGATTTAGAAGCTTATCATGGCGATGATATTTCTATGTACGACCGTTTAAAAGTTGATGATTCCAAAGTAGATGACATGATTGCCTCGGTAACGCATTTAGCATCCCAAGTCGATCCTGTAGGTGTTGAGCGCTTTGCTTTCAAACACGAGAATGGCATGCAGGTTTATAATAAAACAGCCTCGTTTGGAACGGTGCTGATTATTTATGAATCGCGCCCGGATGTGACAGTAGAAGCTGCCGGCATCGCTTTTAAATCAGGAAATAAAATATTACTTAAAGGAGGGAAAGAATCTTTAAAGTCGAATTTAAAGATTGTTGAACTTTGGCATCAGGCTTTAAAAGCAAACGGTGCTTCAACCGATTGGGTGGAATATTTGCAATTCGATAGAACAGAAACACAAGCTTTTTTGGAAAAACCGACTCAAAAAGTGGATTTAATTGTGCCTCGTGGTGGTGAAAAACTCATTGCTTTTGTGAAAGAATATGCCACGTGTCCGGTCATTATCAGTGGTCGTGGTAACAATTTTGTGTATGTGCAAAAAGAAGCCGATTTACAAATCGCTATGGATGTGATTATCAATGCGAAAACAACAAAAATATCCGCGTGTAATGCGTTGGATAAGGTGTTGATTGATAAAAATCTACCTAATAAAGAATCATTTGTAAAAGACCTGATTTCAAAATTAAAAGCATTTAAAGTAGAAATTTTAGGAGATGAAATTATGTCTAAATATGACCATGTTGATGCTATTTCTTCAAACGCTGTTTGGTTTGAAGAATTTTTAGATTATAAAATCGTGATTGGTGAAATTGAGTCAACCCAAGATGCTATTGCCATGATAAATACCTGTTCTGGCGGACATTCTTCATCCATAATTACGAAGAATGAGATTGAAGCCCAATTGTTTATGGCAAATGTAGATAATGCTGCCGTATATCATAATGCATCCACCAGATTTACGGATGGTTTTCAATTAGGTTTAGGAGGCGAATTAGCTATTAGTACTGATAAATTACATCAAAGAGGCCCTATAGGTTTGCAACATTTAGTAACCAATAAATGGTATGTTCATGGAAATGGACAAATAAGATAATGCAGAAAAAGAAAAGAATATTACTTAAAGTAGGGTCTAATACACTTACCAAAGAAACCAATAATATTTCAAGAGGTAAGATTGAGGATATGGCGAATCAAATCGCTTATTTAAAAGATAGTTGTGAGTTTATTATTGTGAGTTCTGGTGCTATTGCCGCAGCAAAGCAACTTGTAAAGCTAGAGAGTAAAGGTAAGGAAATAACAGTTAAACAAGCATTGGCATCTATTGGTCAGCCTCATTTAATTCATATTTATCAAGAAATTTTTAGAGAAGCGGGTTTATTAACATCGCAGTGTTTGTTGTCTTATTCCGATTTTGAACGCGAACAAAGCCGAACCAACATCATGAATACCATTAATGTTTTGGTAGCTAATAATTATATTCCCATCATCAATGAAAATGACACCGTGGCAACCGATGAAATTAAGTTTGGTGATAACGATAAATTAGGAGCCTTAACAGCTTCACTTTTAGAAGTCGATTTATTTATCATTGCAACCAATACAAACGGAATTTATACCAAAGAATCCATGGAAAGTGGCGTGCCAAAAACCATCGAAGTTGTTGATGATTTTGATGAATTATTAAAGCAAGTGGTAAGTTCAAAATCGTCCCATGGTAGTGGTGGCATGCAATCTAAAATTGAAGCGGCTGCTGTAACAAAAAAAGCAAATATAGAAACGTGGATTGTAAACGGTTTGGAAGATAATTTCATGGTAAATGCTTTCAACAATAAAGTGCCGTTTACCAAAATAAAATAATTTACAATGAAGCATTATACCTCCATAAACGACATTGATAATATGCATTGTTGGATTGAGGAAGCGAAAGCTTTAAAAGCAAACCCGCTTAAGCATATTGATTTAGGAAAACATAAAACCATCGGCTTACTGTTTTTTAATTCCAGTTTACGTACCCGTTTGAGCACTCAAAAAGCAGCTTTAAATTTGGGAATGGATCCCATTGTGATGAATGTTTCTGGCGATGCTTGGGGCATTGAGTTCGGCGACGACACCATTATGAACGGCAACACCGCAGAGCATATCAAAGAAGCCGCTGCTGTGGTGTCGCAATATTGTGATATTATTGCGGTAAGAGCCTTTCCAACGTTGACAGATAAAGCTTTGGATGAAAGCGAACTGGTTATCAATGCATTTATGAAATACGCCTCTGTGCCAATTGTGAATATGGAAAGCGCCACAGGGCATCCGCTTCAAGGTTTGACGGATGCCATAACCATTTCAGAATTTGCTACAAAACCTAAACCGAAAGTCGTTTTAAGTTGGGCACCTCATGTAAAAGCCTTGCCTCATGCTGTCGCTAATAGCTTTATTCAAGCCATGCAAAAAATGGATGTGGAGTTTGTAATCACCAATCCAGAAGGTTATAATTTAAATCCAAGTATAACGGCTAATACGCCAATAATCCATAATCAAAAAGAAGCTTTTAAGAATGCCGATTTTATATATGTGAAAAATTGGAGCAGTTATACCGATTATGGAAAAATAATGAACACCGACCCACATTGGATGATTACAAAAGAAAAATTAGGAAATGCTAAATTTATGCATTGTTTGCCAGTGAGACGCAATGTGATTGTTGAAGATGCCGTTTTAGATAGCGATAGTTCTATTGTTATTCAACAGGCTAATAATAGAACGTATGCTGCACAATTAGTTTTGAAAAAGATACTTGAAAATTTATAAATGAATTGTCAGGTTGAGCGCAGTCGAAACCTATTGAATAAAGATGAAAGAAAAACTATCCATAGTAAAAATAGGAGGGAATATCATTGAAGACAATCTGTCTTTAAACGCATTTCTAAAGCTATTTGCTAACTTAAAGGGAAAGAAAATTTTAGTGCATGGCGGTGGAAAGCGTGCTACAAGCATAGCTTCAAAATTAGGTATTGTATCTAAAATGGTTAATGGCAGACGCATCACAGATGCCGAAACCTTAGAAGTCATTACGATGGTTTACGGTGGATTGGTTAATAAAAACATCGTAGCACAATTACAAGCATTACAAGTGGATGCCATTGGTTTAACGGGAGCTGACATCAACAGTATTTCATCAGAAAAAAGACCTGTAAAAGAGATCGATTTCGGTTTTGTGGGCGATGTTAAAAAAGTGGCTCATCAATCTATAAATAAGTTAATTGAAGCCAATTTTACACCTGTGTTTTGTGCTATTACACATGATGGCAACGGACAATTATTAAACACCAATGCCGATACTATTACTTCGCAAGTGGCTGTTGGTATGAGTGCGTTGTATGAAACATATATATATTATTGTTTTGAATTGAATGGTGTTTTAAAAGATATTAACGATAAAAACTCTGTTATAAAACACATCGATTCTAATATATATAATGAATTATTGGAGCAAGGAATCATCGCCGATGGTATGCTTCCAAAACTTGAAAATTGTTTTGATGCTTTAAAACAGGGCGTAAAAACCATAAATATGGGAAACACGTCCATGTTAACCCAAGAAAATGATAATTTTACAAGAATAACTTTATAATATGTCTATTCAACAATTAACAAACGACGCGATATCACTATTAAAACAGCTGATAGAAACGCCTTCTTTTTCATCAGAAGAAGATCAAACCGCATCGCATATTGAGGCTTGGATGCAACGCTATCACATCGAATATAAAAGAAGTCAAAATAATGTTTGGGCGGTCAACAAACACTTTGATGCCAGCAAACCAAATATGTTATTGAATTCGCATCACGATACCGTAAAACCTAATACAGCTTATACCAAAGACCCTTTTAAAGCCATTGTTGAAGATGGGAAATTATACGGTTTGGGCAGTAACGACGCTGGTGGTTGTTTGGTATCGTTAATAGCAACATTCACCCATTTTTACAATCATAAAGACTTAAAATATAATCTTATTTTAGTCGCTTCCGCGGAAGAAGAAAGCAGCGGGCCGAACGGATTAAACAGCATGTTGAAAATCATCCCAAATATTGATGTCGCTATTGTTGGCGAACCAACATTGATGAATTTAGCGGTTGCAGAAAAAGGATTGGTGGTTTTTGATGCCAAGGTGAAAGGCACAGCTAGTCATGCCGCGCATCCAAACGATGATAATCCCATTTATAAAATGATTGAAACCTTACAATGGTTTAAGGATTTGAAATTTGAAAAAACATCTGAGGCTTTGGGCGATGTTAAATTAACAGTTACACAAATTAATGCCGGAATGCAACATAATGTCGTTCCTGCTGAAATAGATTTGGTAATTGATGTTCGTGTAAATGATAAATATACTAATACAGAGATTGCCGAATTTTTACAGAAAAACGCCCCGTGTTCTAGTATGGTACCACGTAGTTTGCATTTAAATTCATCATCCATTCCTGTGGAGCATCCATTGGTGCAAGCAGGAATTGCGTTGGGCAGAACCACTTATGGCTCACCAACTTTATCAGACCAAGCATGGTTATCATGTAAATCATTAAAATTAGGGCCAGGTGATAGTCCGCGCTCCCATTCAGCAGACGAATTTATTTATTTACATGAAATAGAAGAAGGTATAAAAATTTATGTTGAATTGTTGAATCGCGTAATCGTATAAACAAATCAACAAATCAACGCATAAACATTTTAGAAAATGAAACTCTGGGACAAAGGCATATCAATTGATAAAAAAATAGAACAATTTACCGTTGGAAACGATAGGGAAGTAGATGTTCATATAGCAAAATATGATGTGATTGCATCAAGAGCACATGCCAAAATGCTTCAAAAAATTGGGATTCTTACCACCAACGAATTGATAGAATTATTAGGTGGCTTAAAGAAAATTGAAACCCAGATTGATAACGGCACCTTTGTTATTGAACCGCAATTTGAAGATGTTCATTCTAAAATTGAGTTTGAATTAACAAAAACTTTAGGTGAGGTTGGAAAAAAAATACATACCGCACGTTCAAGAAACGACCAAGTTTTAGTAGCCTTACAACTCTATTACAAAGACCATTTAAACATTGTAAAAGAAAAAACAAAAATCCTTTTTGAAACGCTTTTGCAATTAGCCGAAACACATAAAGATAAAGTATTGCCGGGTTATACGCATTTACAGGTTGCCATGCCATCCTCATTCGGACTCTGGTTTTCGGCCTATGCCGAGGTGTTGATTGACGATGTATATTTATTAAACGCCGCTTTAAAAACCGTCGATCAAAATCCGTTGGGTTCTGCTGCTGGTTATGGCAGTTCCTTTCCCATCGATAGAGAATTCACAACCAAAGAAATGGATTTTGCCACCTTAAAATACAATGTGGTTGCGGCACAAATGAGCAGAGGAAAAAGTGAGCGCACCATTGCTGCCAGTTTGGGCAGTTTGTGTAATACAATGAGTCGTTTTGCTATGGACGTCTGCTTATATATGAGTCAGAATTTCGGGTTTATTTCCTTTCCAGACGAACTTACCACAGGCAGTAGCATCATGCCACATAAAAAGAATCCAGATGTATTTGAGTTAATCAGAGGAAAATGCAATAAAATACAAGCTTTACAAACCGAAATGTTGTTAATAACCAATAATTTACCGAGTGGTTACCACAGGGATTTTCAGTTGCTAAAAGAAAACATGATTGCCGCATTTGAAGATGTTAAGGATATTTTGGATATATTCAATTACTCCATTCAGCAAATCATTGTGAGAGATATTGACATTCATAACGATTTGTATAAATACCTATTCACCGTAGATAACATCAATACCTTAGTTGTTGAAGGACAAAGTTTTAGAGAAGCTTATCAAAAAATTGGTGGAGAAGTACAAGATGGCACTTATAAACCCGACACCTCTAAAAAACATACACACGTTGGAAGTATTCATAATTTGTGTTTGGATAAAATTCGGGCGAAGTTTCCTTTGTAGGGGATTTTAATAATTGATTTTTTCGTGAAATTTGACTAAATTTCCAAACAATTGATTTTGAAATCAATTAGTATTAAATTGTAATCCAAATAAAACAATCAATTATGGCACCTTATTTTATAAAACTATTCATTTTAAGTGTTTTGGTTTCAATAGCAACTCACGCTCAAACAGGAAAAGTATTTGATAAATTATCACACACCAGTAAAATACTTAAAACAGAGCGTAATTTTGCTGTTTATTTACCGCCTGATTATGAAACTTCTCAAAGAAGTTATCCGGTTTTGTATTTGCTTCATGGTGCTGGCGATGACCAAACAGGATGGGTACAGTTTGGTGAAGTTTTAAATATTACAGATAACGCCATAAAAGAAGGGTATGCAACACCCATGATTATTGTGATGCCTGATGCATTTACAAATAGAATGGGTTATTTTAATGATATGCGTGGCGATTGGAATTATGAAGATTATTTTTTTAATGAACTCATGCCTTATGTTGAAAAAACATACCGTATAAAAAGTGAAAAACGATTTAGAGCCATCGCTGGATTGTCAATGGGTGGCGGCGGATCCTTTATGTACGCCTTACGTCATCCAGAATTGTTTTCATCTGCCTGCCCTTTAAGTGCTTATATTGGACCTAGAAATGTAAAAGAAGTACAAGATTTTGCTAAAAATTTCTTGAATGTTGAAGTTGATAGTATATCGGCTCAAGATTACTTTCCTAAGTATAATGCCCTTTCTCTTATTGAAAACATGAGCAAAGAACAGATTGAATCCGTTAGATGGTATATTGATTGCGGCGATGATGATTTCCTATTTGAAGGAAACAGTTTGGTTCATATAGCCTTAAGGAAAAAGGAAATAAAACACGAGTTTAGAATTAGAAATGGTGGTCATACTTGGACGTATTGGCGAGAATCACTTCCGGAAGTGTTGAAATTTGTTTCAGAAGCATTTCATCAGTACTAAAACAAAAACATCCATTGGCTTTAGCAAATATCACCCAAAGTAAAAATTCTGAATTTTTAGGATATTTGCATAGCTTTAGAGGGCTTGCCATTTTAAAAATAGTCTTTGGGCATGCAGTAGCTGCTGCTTGTATTGGTGTTTATGGTGTGTTTGATGTGTCTAACCCCATACTCATGATAAGTGAGGTATTTTATCATGACAGTACCCTTTATTTTGCCATTATTTCCGGAATATTGTTTTCACAGGTTTTAAAGCCTAGAGGCTATTTTAAATTTTATAAAAGTAAACTGAAACATATTGTATTGCCCTATTTGTTTTTTACCGTGGTTTTAACTCTTATAAAAATTAATTTCAGACAATTTTCCAATTTTCAAGATGGATTGCAATGGACAGTTTCAAAAATATGGATGAATTTTATTTTTGGAAAAGCTAATTTTGCCTTGTGGTATATTCCGATTTTAATAGCTCTTTTTTTGGTTACGCCCGTTTTAGAATTCCTTCAAAAAAGAAATTCAATAACCAAAATATGCTTTTTTATAATGATGATTTTGCCACTTTTTATATCCAGAGTTCAAAATTTAACAGCCTATCATGTAAGCGTAGAAACCATCATATATTTTACAGGTGCTTATGCTTTTGGAATGTATTTAGGTGAAGATTTAAATGATAAATTAAAATGGCTAAAAACATATCAATTCCAGATAACTTTATTGGGATATATAAGTTCTGCATGGTTGTTTTACTTATATATTTATGATTTGGATGCTGTTGGAATGCTGTCTCTTAAAGAAACGGTTTTCTACATTCAAAAAATCAGTTTTGCAATCATTTTTATTTTATGGTTTAAAACGTTTCAAGATAAACAACCCCATTGGTTAATACCTATTGCCAGTGATTCTTTTTCAATTTATTTTATACATGGTTCTTTGCTTTATACGTTGTTACCATGGGTTATGAGTATTTTAAAACCTATAACTTTGCAGTCTTTAAAGGTAGTTTTGGGTGCCTTTATTCTTGGTTCTTTGGTCATGGTATTGAGCATGCTTATGGTAGCTATTTCAAAAAAATTGTTTGGTAAATACTCTAGAATGATTGTAGGAGCTTAATTTGTTAAAAAAATTAATAAAACATTTTGTAAACCCTAAAACTATTATTTTTAAAAAGTTTCAGGAATGTTTTATCATTAACTAAGCTTTTAAAATAAATAATAGATATCAAATGAAAATAAAAGAGCAAATTTTAAACAATCATATTCTGGCCATTACCATTGGGCTTGTTTATGTATGGTTTGGTGGGTTAAAGTTTTTTGCACACTTAAGTCCTGCAGAAGACCTTGCCAAAAACACCATCGAGGTATTGACTTTAGGATTTATTCCTTCAAATATCGCCATTATTTTATTGGCTATTTGGGAAACCATTATTGGCGTTTTTTTAATGATCAATGTTTTTAGAAAACCCATCATCATTTTAGCTTTGGTTCATATGGTTTTGACCTTTACCCCACTCATATTTTTTCCAAATCAATCGTTTAATCATTCACCTTTAGTATTTACGTTATTAGGTCAGTATATTTTCAAAAACGTTATTATAATTGGAGCTCTTTTAACCTTATATAAACAACCTTTTGTTGTTAAAAGTGTTCATTTAAAAGAGATATAAAAAAAAGAGCATCATGATAATGCTCTTTTATAATCCATAATATTTATTGGTTTGCGTGACTAACTCAAATATTTAAATGATTGTGGACTGTCCTAAATGTATGTTTGTAAAGTTTAAGTTTGTTTCTTCAGGGTTATGAATAAAATCTTCAATAAAATCTCCAACTTTACTGGTTGAAATATTATCATATTTGGTGTTTAAATCTGGGGTTGTAATATGAAGATTTAATGATTTATCAATAGCTTTTCTAACCAATGCGGCTTCTTCCAGCAAGCCAAAATGATCGAGAAGCATGGCAGCAGACAATATGGATGCAATGGGGTTTGCAATGCCTTTATCGGTAGCTTTAGAATACGCCCCGTGAATAGGTTCAAACATAGCATATTTAGGGCCTAAGGAGGCAGAAGCCAATAACCCGATTGAACCAACAATAACACTTGCTTCTTCAGATAAAATATCGCCAAACATATTTTCAGTTAAAATAACATCAAATTGCCTTGGATTTAAAATGAGTTGCATGGCGGCATTATCAATGTATAAAAAATCTAAAGTAACGTTGGTATATTGCGGCGCCATTTCCATCAATACTTTACGCCATAGTCTTGAACTTTCAAGAACATTAGCTTTATCAACTAAAGTAAGTTTTTGTTTCCTTGATTGGGCAGCTTTAAAGGCTAAATGAGCAATTCGCTCAATCTCAAACCGATGATATCTGCAAATATCAGAAGCCGATTGGCCATCTTCGCTTAATGTTTTTTCACCATAATAAATACCTGCGCTCAATTCACGATATATAATGATATCGGAATCTTTAATACACTTATTTTTTAAAGGCGAAAGATTTAAAAGATCATCATACGCAATGATAGGTCTTATGTTGGCAAACAAATCAAGTTCTTTACGCAATTTTAAAAGACCTTGTTCTGGTCTTATTTTTGCATTTGGATCAAAATTATATTTTGGTTCACCGATAGCTCCAAACAAAATGCTATCCGCTTTTTTACACATTGAAAGCGTCTCTTCTGGAAGCGCAGTAGCGGTTTTAGCAATGGCTGCGCCGCCAATTAAGCCATATTCAAAAGTGAATATATGACCAAATTCCATAGCAATAGCTTTCAAAACTTTAACAGCCTGTGCTATCACTTCTGGTCCTATGCCATCACCTGGTAATACTGCAATATGTAATTTCATTTACTTAGTATGATTATTTATGCTGAAATAATTTCTTTGTAAACCTTACTTGTTTCAATGATTTGATGAATATCTGAATCATCAACTTCTTTTTTCTTGTCTGCAAAGACTAGAAAGTTAGAATAAATTTCGTCCAATTGCAACTTTGTTAACTCGTATCCTATATTTTTTGCTCTGTACGCCAATGCCGCTCTTCCACTTCTTGCCGTTAAAACAATAGAAGATTCTGTAACACCAACATCTTTTGGGTCAATGATTTCGTAAGTTTCACGGTTTTTTATCACACCATCTTGATGAATACCAGAACTATGGGCAAAGGCGTTGGCACCAACAATAGCTTTATTGGGTTGGGTATAAATACCCATACTATCAGATACTAAATGACTAATGCCATACAGCATTTCGGTTTTAATATGTGTTTCTAAATTTAAATAAGGATGTTGTTTTAAAATCATCACAACTTCTTCAAGAGCGGTATTTCCTGCTCGTTCTCCTATGCCGTTAATGGTACATTCAATTTGTCTTGCACCGTTAATCACACCTTCTATAGAGTTGGCCGTAGCTAATCCTAAATCGTTATGGCAATGGCATGATAATATGGCATTATCAATACCTTTTACATGTTCTCTTAAATATTTAATTTTTGCACCATATTCATGTGGTAGGCAATATCCTGTTGTGTCTGGAATATTTAGTACTGTTGCACCTGCTTTAATAGCTGCTTCACAAACACGTGCTAAATACTCATTATCCGTTCTGCCAGCATCTTCTGCATAAAACTCAACATCTTCAACAAATGATTTCGCATAACTAACGGCATCAAAAGCGCGCTTTAAAATATCTTCTCTGGTTGATTTAAATTTGAATTTTATATGAGAATCTGAAGTTCCTATACCCGTATGAATTCTTGCTCTTTTAGCATATTTTAAAGCTTCAGCAGCAACTTTTATGTCATTTTCTACAGATCGTGTAAGACCACAAACGGTAGCATGTTTTACTATTTTTGATATGGCTTCAACAGATTTAAAGTCGCCAGGACTAGACACCGGAAAGCCAGCTTCAATAATATCTACGCCCAAAATATCCAGTTGTTCTGCAATGATTAATTTCTGTTCTGTATTTAGCTTACAGCCAGGAACTTGTTCTCCATCTCTAAGAGTAGTATCAAAAATTTGTACGTTCTTATCTAACATTTATTAAAATAAATTTTCTTATTGTAGTACGAATGTATATTTTGGTTTGCTAAATGTAGAATTAAACATGTTTTTTTTACGATGTTTAACCTATTTATAATGAATTTAAAAAACTGTAAAACAAGCGTTTAACATCATTTTTATAACTATGACAAAAGAACAAAAAGATAATTTGTTTGTATTGATTAAATCGCTTTCAAAATCTGAAAAGAGACAGTTTAAACTTTACGTGGGTAGATTGGGTGTTAATGAAGATTCTAAATTTTTAACACTCTTTAATATTTTGGAAAAACTTCCTTATTATGATGAGGCTATCATTCTTAAGAAAGGGATTGTTAAAAAACAGCAATTGTCAAATTTAAAAGCGCATTTATATAAACAAATCCTTATTTCTTTAAGGTTAAATCCATCCCATCAAAACATAAGGATTCAAATACGCGAACAATTAGATTTTGCTACCATATTGTACCATAAAGGCTTATACAAACAAAGCTTAAAAATTTTAGACAAAGCAAAAAGTTTAGCCATTTCAAATGAAGAAAAAAATATTGCCTATGAAATTGTAGAACTTGAAAAAGTCATTGAATCACAATATATTACCAGAAGTATTAGTAACAGAGCAGATGAGTTAACCATTCAAGCAAAAGAGCTTAGTCAACAAAATGTTCTGGCAAGTAAACTGTCAAATTTATCGCTTCAACTTTATGGGTTGTTTCTAAAAACAGGCTATGTTAAAAATGATAAGGAAAATAAAAGAATCACCAAGTATTTTAATGATAGACTTCCAAAATACAACATAAGTACATTAGGATTTAGGGAGAAACTCTGGTTATACAAGGCTCATTTATGGTATAGTTTTTTAACCCAAGATTTTTTATCTTGTTATAAATATTCCTCAAAATGGGTTACTTTATTTTATGACAATAAAGACCAGATTGTTTTAAACCCAGTATTTTTCTTAAAAGGGAATCATTATTTGTTAGAGTCTTTATTTTATCTGAGACACTATGAAAAATTCAAGAAAACATTGGAAGCGTTGGAGAATATTACCAAGCAACCATGGTTTCCAATGGATGATAATGTAGAAGGATTAACATTCTTGTATGTGTATAATAATAAGTTTAATTTACATTTTATTGAAGGTAGTTTTCAAGAAGGGTTGCCTATGGTTAACCAGGTTTTAGATACCTTAAAAAAATATCAAGACAGAATAGACGAACACCATATTATGGTGTTTTATTATAAAATTGCAAGTTTGTATTTCGGTGCCGGGGAACATAAAAAAAGTATATTTTATTTGGAAAAAATTATTAATAACAAATCACTTGAAATGCGAGAAGATTTATTGTGTTTTGCCAGAATCTTAAATCTTGTAGCGCATTATGAGGCAGGCTTGGATTATAATTTAGAAACACTCATAAAAAGTACCTTTAAGTTTTTAATCAAAATGGAAGACTTATATGAAGTACAGAAAGAATTTATTAAATTTTTAAGGGGATTGGGAGATATTTATCCACATGAAGTTAAGGGTGAATTTATAAAACTTCATCAAAAATTAAAACAATTTGAAAATGACCCCTATCAAAGTCGTGCCTTTTTATATTTAGATATTATTTCATGGTTAGAGTCTAAAATAGAAGGCATGCCCATTGGCTTAATTATTAAAGATAAATTTGACGCCAGTTTGTTAAAGAAATAAATTTTCATAAAAAAAATTAGGATTTTAAATTTTTCTGACTGAATATTTGCACTCACAAAGTTCAAAAACATATTGAAATGTTATCAAGAAAGGCGGAGGGATTAGACCCTGTGAAGCCTTAGCAACCCTTTACTTGTAAAGAAGGTGCTAAATTCTACCCAGTTCTGGATGGTTTTCAGAATAATTTGGATAGATAACCAAACGAAATTGCTCACAGCAATTTTTATTTCTTTTTAACATGCTCATTTTAGTTTAGGTAACCTATAACTTGGCCTACTTAATTAACTTTTGTGACTAATTTAAAAAAGAAATTTGAAAAAGGATTTACAACATATCATCATCAAACATTTTACGACTCAAAGTAAGGCTGTAAATCTTGAGATAAAGTTAAGTTATCAGTCATTTGGAAAACCTTTGGGTTCAGCGCCTATTGTATTGGTAAATCATGCACTAACTGGAAATAGTAATGTGGCTGGTGTACACGGCTGGTGGAAAGATTTAGTGGGTCAAGAGAAGGTTATTGATACCAAGCTTTACACGGTTTTGGCTTTTAATATTCCGGGTAATGGGTATGATGGTTTTGCGATTGAAAATTATAAAGATTTTGTAGCAAGAGACATCGCAAGTTTATTTTTAATAGGTTTAAAAGAACTGAAGATTGACAAACTTTTTGCAATCATTGGAGGTTCTCTTGGTGGTGGCATTGCTTGGGAAATGGCGGTTTTAAATCCAGATATTACAGAGCATTTAATTCCGGTGGCAACCGATTGGAAATCGACCGATTGGCTCATTGCTAACTGCCAAATTCAAGAACAATTTTTATTAAATTCCAAGAACCCTGTTCATGACGCCAGAATGCATGCCATGTTATGCTATAGAACGCCTGAATCTTTCAATAAGCGGTTTCAAAGATCAAAAAATGAGGAATTGGAAATTTTTAATGTTGAAAGTTGGTTGCTGCATCATGGTAATAAATTACAAGAACGTTTTCAGCTTTCAGCTTATAAATTGATGAATCAGTTATTAAAAACCATTGACGTCACTAAAAACAGACCCAATGATTTTAATGTGTTAGAAAATATTCATGCTAATATTCATATTGTAGGTGTTGATTCCGATTTGTTTTTTACGGCCGAAGAAAATAGGCAAACACACAAGCAATTAGCAGTATCAAACCCAAATGTGACTTATAATGAAATACATTCAGTACATGGGCACGATGCCTTTTTAATGGAATACGAACAATTGGAAAAAATAGTAGAAGGCATTTTTGTGCCACATTCTAAAAGTAGAAGAATGAAAGTATTAAAATTTGGAGGTAAGTCTTTAGCTAATGGCGACGGATTAAACACAGTCATTTCAATCATTGAAAATAAGGTAAATGCAGACGAAAAAATAACCGTTGTAGTATCTGCAAGAAACTCGGCTACCGATGATTTAGAAGATATTTTAAATAAAGCGGTAAAAGGACAAGATTATAAAGTTTTGTTGAAACTATTTAAAGATTATCAAAAACAACCATTAAAAGAGGTTAATTTCTCAAAAGAATTTTTGGTTTTAGATAAACTGTTTGAAGGGGTTAGTTTACTTGCCGATTACAGTCAAAAAACTAAAGATGAAATTTTAGCACAAGGCGAATTGCTTTCAGTAAAACTCATTGCGGCTTTATTAAATAAAAAAGGCATAAAGGCTAATGCTGTTGATGCTAGAGAACTTATAAAAACCGATGGTAACTTTGGAAATGCTCAGCCTATTTTGCAATTATCTAAAGACAACGTCAAGAACTTTTATAAAAATAGCGGGAAAGATGTTGTAAATATTGTGACTGGATTTATAGCATCAAACGCTAAAAACGAAACCACAACCTTGGGTAGAAACGGTAGTAATTATACGGCTGCTTTGTTGGCCAATTATTTAGATGCCGAAGAATTACAAAATTATACGCACGTCAATGGTATTTACACAGCCAACCCAGATTTGGTTGAAGATGCCCAAAAAATAAGAGAATTATCATTTAGCGAAGCCAATGAATTGGCAAACTTTGGAACAACCGTTTTACACGCAAAAACCATCATTCCGTTGGTTGAAAAAAACATCAATCTTCGTATTTTAAATACCTTTAATCCAGATGATGAAGGCACCTTAATTACGGCCAAACCAAATTCAAAAGAAGTCACCTCATTATCAGTCTTAGATCATGTTGCCTTAATTAATTTAGAAGGTCGCGGTTTATTAGGAAAAAGTGGTGTTGATGCCAGAATATTTGGTGCGTTAGCAAACCACAATATTAGTGTAAGTATCATTTCGCAAGGGTCTTCAGAAAGAGGTATTGGTTTAATAATAAATGCTGATCAGGCTACTCAAGCCGTTATTGCTTTAGAACGCGAATTTGAAAACGATTTTTATTCGCAAGATGTTAATAAGATTGGAGTTGTAGATGACGTGTCTGTTATTTCAATTATAGGAATAGAGTTAAGTTCATTCCATAAACCATTTAATGCACTCATAAAAAACCAAATTACCCCACTATTATTTAATAATACAGTTACAGGAAGAAATGTTAGTTTGGTTGTAAAAAAGAGCCAGTTGCACAAAGCTATGAATGTCATTCATGGTGAAATTTTCGGCATTTCTAAAAAAATAAACATCACTATTTTTGGACATGGATTGGTAGGAGGCGCATTAATTAATCAAATTTTAAAATCCAAAGATGAGATTGAAAAACGAAAAGGCATAAACCTGAATGTGTTTGCCATTGGAAATTCTAAAAAACTGCTTTTAAATAGAAAAGGAGTTGATGAAAACTGGAAAGAAACTATAAAAACAGCATCATTTGAAAGCTCTATACAAGATGTTATTGCTTATGCTAAAACTCATCATTTAGAAAATTTAATTGCTGTAGATAATACGGCAAGTTCAAGTTTTTATAAAAATTATGTGCCATTGGTAGAAGCAGGTTTCGATTTGGTATCATCTAACAAAATAGCCAATACCATTTCCCATCAGTTTTACACAGATTTACGGGTTAAATTAAAAGAAAACAACAAACAGTATTTATATGAAACTACTGTTGGCGCAGGTTTACCGTTGATAGATACCATTAAATTATTGCACGAATCTGGAGAAAATATCACCAGAATTCGTGGTGTATTTTCAGGAACTTTAAGTTATTTATTCAATAACTTTTCGGTTCAAGACAAGCCATTTAGTGAAATAATCCAAGAAACTATTGATAAAGGTTTTACAGAGCCAGACCCAAGGGAAGATTTTTCCGGAAATGATGTGGCTAGGAAACTATTAATTTTAGCTCGGGAATTGGATTTACAAAATGAGTTTGAAGATGTTTCGGTTCAAAATTTAATTCCAGAAGCATATAGAGATATTTCTGTACCCGAATTTTTAAAGCAGTTGCATGTTTTGGATGATGAATTTCAAAAAATAAAAGACAATCAAAAACAGGGTCACGTGTTGCGGTATGTAGGAGATTTGTCTGGCGATTTATCAAAAGATAAAGGACATTTGGAAGTGAAATTAGTATCCATTCCTGGCGATAGCACTTTAGGACAAATAAAAGGAAGCGATGCCATTTTTGAAATATTTACAGAATCGTATGGTGAACAACCTATAGTAATCCAAGGCGCAGGCGCAGGCGCACAAGTCACTGCCAGAGGTGTTTTTGGAGATATTTTAAGGTTGTCTAAGCATATAAATTAAATAATTTTTCATTCCTGCGAAGGCGGGAATCCACGAAATATAAGTTGTCACACTGAGCGCAGTCGAAGTGCTGTTATAATTATAAAAATTAAAATTGCCCACTAATTCACTAATTAAATTTGTGAATTAGTGGCAATAAAGAAAAGAAACATGAGCGAAAAAAGAAAGCAATTTGAAACAGAAGCCATTCGTACGCAATTAAAACGTACCGATTTTTTAGAACATACTAGCCCCATATACTTAACATCCAGTTTTGTGTTTGAGGATGCCGAAGATATGCGCGCCTCTTTTACAGAAGAAAAGGAACGCAATATTTACAGCCGCTTTTCAAATCCGAACACCACGGAGTTTGTAGATAAAATTTGCAAAATGGAAGGTGCCGAAAGTGGTTATGCCTTTGCAACAGGTATGGCTGCCGTATTTTCAACATTTGCGGCCTTGTTAAAAAGTGGCAATCATATTGTGTCTGCACGTTCGGTGTTTGGCTCAACACATGCATTGTTTGTCAATTATTTTCCAAAATGGAATATAGAAACTACTTATTTCGATATTACTAAGCCAGAAACTATTGAAAGCTGTATTACTGAAAACACTAAAATCCTTTATGCTGAAACTCCAACCAATCCAGCAGTAGATATTATAGATTTGGAATTGCTTGGTGATATTGCCAAAAAGCATAATTTAATTTTAATCATTGATAATTGCTTTGCCACGCCATATTTGCAACAACCTATAAAATATGGCGCGCATTTGGTCATTCATTCCGCTACCAAATTAATTGATGGACAAGGCCGCGTATTAGGTGGTATAACCGTTGGCAATGCCGATTTAATTCGGGAAATCTATTTATTCTCTCGAAACACAGGGCCTGCTTTATCGCCGTTTAACGCGTGGATACTATCAAAAAGTTTAGAAACACTAGCAGTTAGAGTTGATAAACATTGTGAAAATGCCTTCAAAGTAGCAGGGTTTTTGGAAGGTCATCCAAATGTGAATTGGGTTAAGTATCCATTTTTGAAATCACATCCGCAATATGACGTGGCTAAAAAACAAATGAAACTGGGAGGAAACATTGTGGCTTTTGAAGTAAAAGGCGGCATCGAATCAGGACGAAAATTTTTAAATTCAATTAAAATGTGCTCCTTGTCTGCAAATTTAGGTGACACCAGAACCATAGTCACGCATCCCGCATCTACTACTCACAGTAAATTATCAGAAGAAGATAGGTTGGAAGTAAGTATTACCGATGGGTTGGTAAGAATCTCAGTTGGACTGGAACATGTGGATGATATTATAAAAGACTTGGGGCAAGCTTTAAATTAATTATCTTAGCACCATGCTATCTAAAAAAACAAAATACGGAATCAAAGCACTTTGCTACATTGCCAGAGAAAAAGGCGATGTACCTGTGCAGGTAGGTGAAATAGCAAAAAATGAGCAGATTCCTCAAAAATTTTTAGAAAGCATTTTACTTTCACTAAGAAAATCTGGATTTTTAGGTTCAAAAAAAGGCAAGCATGGTGGTTATTATTTGATTAAAAAACCGTCTGATTTTTTAATGGCAGATGTGATGCGTGTTGATAGTAGCCTGCGAGGTTTTAAATAATGGCATAGTACTTTTAAGAGGGGATTGCGTTATTATCGCAGAGCTTTTGGGGGAGGGGGGATTGGAATTAGGTTTGACATATTTTCAAAAGCTTTATTTCATATTACAAAGTAAAAAAACGTATATTTGGTATATATTCATTGTATTATGGAGCATTAGAATTAAGGGAGAAATGGAAAAGTCAATAACTAAAGTTGATGAACGTTTCCTGCGTATGGTAGATGGTTATAAGTATTTTAGTTATTTAAAAAATCATTTTATTAATTTTCTTAAAATAATACAAATTTCTTCAATTCCAAAAAAAGAAGGAAGTATAACATTATTTAATATAATAGCTGGGGTTCCTTCTAAACTTAATTCATTTGACCAAATGTACTGATTAGTAAAAGAATCGAGAGTTTGGTTATTAAAAGACTTATTGTGGTGAAATTCAGTATTATTGATATTTTTAAGGAAATTTATTTTTTCATCATCACCCAATAGCGCTAAATTTTCATACAATTCTGCAAACATCAATTTTGCATATTTATCATCTTCTTGTGGTCCCGAATAAAGTATTCTTAAATAAACTTGATTTTCAAATTCTGAAAATAATCGGACTAGATTTTTTAACATTACTTTGCATTTTGAACATGTGGGATTCATAAACAAAACCATTTCGTAATTAGCTCCTTGCAAGCCAATTTGTATTTCATGAGCAAATGCCTTATTTTCTATTCTTATATCTTTAAAGCTGTTTGTTAACAGAGTAGAATCAAGTAAACTTGAAATATGCAAATTATTTTTTCTAAACCTCTCATAAAAAAACAAATAGTTCTTTATTAATCCCATAATTAATAATGTAATGGAGAATGGAAAAACTGAATAAAAAATATTAAAAAAATTAACATTAAGTCCATAATTTACTATTGAAAAGCTAATTAAAAGAATCAAAACAATTGAAATAGCTATACAAACTATGCAATATTGCTTGATTTTTAACTGCTGATAAAAAGAATATATTACACTCATGATAGATGGGTAGATAAATACGGCAATATTATTTAAAGATATATTGATAATATTTGAGTACATAACATTTAATATCAAAAAGAGAAAAAATCCTGTGCTTATTTCAGAAAGAGAGAAACCAAATAATTTACTTTGCTGCGACATTATAACATTATCGCAATTAAATTTTTTACCAATTTTGCAGACATCTAGTAATTGAGTAAAAAATGAATACTCTTTCAATAACAAGTAAACGGATAAAATTAAGCCAAAGAAACTTAAAGTATAAATATCTAGACCATTTTGCAATACTTTGTTAAACCCAAAAAAAACAATTAGCGTAAATCCAATTAAAATTAATTTTTCTGCATTTATTTGCTTTTTTATTTTTTCATCTTTTTCCTCGGCATTAATTGTTCCAGAGTTTTCATCTGCTTCTAATAATATGTATACCCCATTTGTTGATTTTAAAAGTCCATCAGCATTCAAAATGATTTCTTTTTTAGAATCTTGAAAAAAACATTTAAAATTATCACCTTTAATATTAGAAATAACAAATAATTCATTTTCCTTATTAAAAGTCAAAATCGGCAATGGGGCATTATTTAAATCTTTAATAGGAATATTATTTATCACTAAATTATTGATATTCCAAGAATTTAGCATCCCAGTAATTTCTTCTATACTAGGACTATAATAGTATTTTTTTAACGCACTATCAATGTCTTTTTTGCTTACTTTTATTGATAATTGAAAGAAAATAATGTTAAAAATTGAATTTACAGTAAGCTTTTTCATTTTATTTTGTAAGTTTATACTGTATTAATTTAAAAACTCAATATTATGCAAAAATTATCAAAGATGGAAAGTTTTAAAAACTTTCAAATTTCAAAACAATCGATGAATCAGATTACAGGGTCAAGAACAGTTTCATTTGGATGGGTTGATGCTGAGGATGGATCAAATAGCTGGTGCGCAAAGCAAATAGATACAAATGATGGAGCAGCTACTATAACAAAAATAAAGGCTAGATACGAAGGTAGATGTTAATCGTTTAATTTATTTATACTATGGAAAAATTATCAAAAATAGAAAGTTTTAAAAGCTTTGGAATTACCAAACAATCAATGAGCCAGATTTCTGGATCTCGTACAGTAGAATATCAGGAAGTTCAAGGAGGAGATGGAGGATGTGCAAAAATTATTGATAGCAACGATGAGGGTATTCGAAAAATTAAAGTTACCGAAAGATACGAAGGACGTTGTTAATCTTAATGATTTTTAAATAAAAGAGCTTTTGTTATTAATACTTCAGCTCTTTTTTAATTTTTTTTAAAATGAAATTTAATTTTTTTTTATTGGTTTTCACTTTTTTTGTTTTTAATAAAACATACTCTCAAAATTATTTGGAGTATTACAAGCTAATTAATGAAGCTGAAATAAATTCTTTAGATAAAAATTATGTGAAAGCTGATTCATTATATCAAATGGCATTTTCGGTTGTAGAGGATCCTTTTAAAGAAGATTGTTTATTAGCAGCTAAAAATGCAACCCAACTCAACAATGATCAAAAGGTTTTTGATTTTCTTATTAGGGGTATTAGAAGTGGGCTTACTTTAAAACGAGTAAAATACCTCAAGAAAGAGTTTCTGAACTTTTTTCACTCTAAACTATATAAAGTTTTAAAAACAAAGTACGAGGTATTACGTAATAAGTACTTGAAAAGCATTGATATTATATTAAGAAATGAAATATCAGAAATGATAAAAAATGACCAAAAAGCAAGAATACCAATTCTAGGCAGTTGGAAGCAAATGAAGAAAGTTGATACATATAATTACAATAGATTATTAGAAATAATTAAGGAAAATAATGATAAATGGCCTGGGTTTTCGGTTATAGGAGAAATTACTCCAAAGGGCAAATACGATGTTTCTGGCAATATAGCATTAATGCTCTTACATTTTAAAAAAGAACAAATAGAAATTCTTAAACCATATATGTTGGAAGCTGTTGAAAATGGAGAGATGTATCCCTATCAATATGCAAGGATTATTGATTACAAGAACAGATGTCAAATATATGGAACTTACAAAATCAATAATAAGATAGAAAGTACAAAAATATGTAATTGTGAAAATGCTGAAAAAGAACGTGAAAAAATTGGTTTTGAACCATTAGAAGACTATTACAGAAAGATAAACTCTACTTATGAATGTAAAGAATAAGGCTTTATGGTATTAATTGTTTCTGAGCAATTAGATGCTAGTACAAATCATGTTATTAATTGGCTATTAAAATTCAAAACAAATATTATTAGGGTTAATAAATATGATTTAAAAATTGAATCTATTAACTATTCAAAAAATGAAATTTTATTTAAGTATAATGACGAGTTATTTCTATCAACCAAAAAGATAACATCTTTTTGGTACAGAAGGGGTCATATTGGTTTTGATTATAATTTGGATTTAGAAAGTAAAAATAGTGATTTGCAAGACCTTATTTTTTATCACCTAAATGCTGAATGGGAAGAGTTAATTCGTTTTTTTACCAACAATTTAGAAATTAATAGTGAGATAAAATCTATTGGGAATTACCGTGTTAAAGATAAAAAATTAGATCAACTATTTTTAGCTAAAAATGCAGGTTTAAACATCCCAAAGACCCTAATAACTACTCAAAAAGAAGATTTGTTACATTTTTTCAAACAATGCAATAAGAAGGTTATTACTAAAGGTATAAGCAAATCGCCTTCATTAACCTTTAAAAACCAGTCCTTAGAAGGTTATACTGAGGAAATAACTGAAGCATTAATTGACAGTTTGCCAGACACCTTCTTTCCTGGTTTTTTTCAAGAGAATATTATAAAGCAATATGAATTAAGAATTTTTTTTCTAAAAAATAGCTTCTACTCGATGGCAATATTTTCTCAAAATGACGAGCAAACAAAAACCGATGTAAGAAAGTATAATGATGCTAAACCAAATAGAACAGTGCCATATATACTTCCAAAAACTGTTGAAGATAAGCTACTCCGATTAATGAATAATTTAAATTTAGATACAGGTTCTATAGATATGATTGTTGATAAAAATGATGAATTTTATTTTTTGGAAGTAAACCCTAATGGACAATTTGGAATGGTTTCTACACCTTGTAACTATTATATTGAAAAACATATTGCAGAAATATTGGCATGAAGAAAAAAAATAAAGGTGAATTCTATAATGAGTTTACAGAAAAGGAATTAGAAGCCTTGCCAGTAAATTATAGATTGTTAACTCACTTACAATTTCAATCTAACATCATTACCTCAGAAACAGATATTCAAAACAAAGGTATAGAAGTGGAAGTTTATAATGGTAAAATATTAAGTTCCGAAAGGCCATTTTCGCCAATATCTAAAATCATAGATTTTGAATAAAAAGGTTGCTTTGCACAGTAATTGCATTTTAGTTAAAGGCGCAGAACGTTCTGTAATTTGTGATTTACAACTACAAGCAATACATTACATTCCCAATAGTTTATATGAGTTGTTAAACAGCCATTTGGGTAAATCTTTAGTAGAAATAAAAAAAGTATACAATAATGAATATGATGATATAATTGATGACTATTTTAATTTTTTAGAAGAGAAGGAATGTGTGTTTTATACAAATACACCTGAATTATTTCCAAAAATGGATTTGGAATGGGATTATCCGCATGAAGTATCTAATGCTATTATTGATTATAACAAAACATCTAATTACGATATAGTTGAAGTACTAAACCAATTAAACAATTTAAATTGTAAAAGCATACAGTTACGTTTTTTTAGTGATTTTCATAAAGATAAAATCACTACTTTTTTGAATTATTTACAAGATTCAAAATCAATTATTACATCAGTAGAATTAATTATAAAAGAAAATAATTGGACTATTGATGAATCAATAAAAAGCCTTTTTAATACCTGTCCTAGATTAACAGGTTGTACTATTCACACTTCTACTAAAAACGAGATTATCCCGTATGGGAATAAATTTATTATTTATACTCAACAAGCAATAAATTCCGAGGCACATTGCGGAATTATATCAATGAAGTATTTTACAATAAATTTAAAAACGTTTACAGAATCCAAAAAGTTTAATTCTTGTTTGAATAGAAAAATATCCATTGACACAAATGGAAATATTAAGAACTGTCCTTCTATGCATAAAAGTTTTGGTTCTGTAAAAGAAATATCTCTACAAGAAGTATTAAATAATAATGAGTTTAAAACAGTATGGGATGTAACAAAAGATAAAGTAAGTGTATGTAAAGATTGTGAGTTTAGATATGTTTGTACAGATTGTAGAGCTTATACTGAAGATCCCGAAGACACATATTCTAAGCCTTTGAAGTGTGGTTACAATCCTTATACTAATGAATGGGAAGATTGGAGTAAAAACAAACTAAAAAATAATGCTATACAGTTTTATGGTTTAACTGAACTAATCAAGAAATAAGATTGAAAAAATTTCCGCATTATAAACAAACTGACGAAAAAGATTGTGGTCCAACGTGTTTAAGAATAATTAGTAAGTATCATAAAAAAAATATTCCAATACAACATCTTAGAGTATTGTGCGAAACTACTAGGTCTGGTAGTAGTTTGCTAGGGATAAGTGAGGCTAGTGAAAAAATAGGATTTCGCTCTCTTGGAGTAAAGCTAACTTTAGAAAAATTAAAAGAAGCTCCGTTGCCTTGTGTTTTACACTGGAACAAAGAACACTTTGTTGTATTGTATGCAATTACTAAAAATAAAAGCACTTTTAGTTTTCAGGTATCTGATCCTGCCTATGGATTAATATCATATCATGAAAATGAATTTTTAAAGTTTTGGATTGGTAATAATGCAACTAAAAAAACCCGAGAAGGAATTGCTTTATTATTAGAATTAACTCCTAAATTTTCGGAAATTGATTATACTCAAGAAGAAAAGAATTTCGGATTTCCTTTTCTGATGAAGTATGTTTTTAAATATAAGCCTTTTCTATGGCAACTTATATTTGGTTTAATTGCTGCTAGTTTATTACAATTAATATTTCCGTTTTTAACACAAAGCATTGTTGATGTAGGTATTAAAAATCAAGATGTCCATTTCATTTATTTAATACTATTTGCTCAGTTAGCACTCTTTATTGGTAGAACATCAATTGAAGTTATAAGAAGTTGGATATTACTACATTTAAGTGCTCGTATAAATATTTCTTTAGTATCAGACTTTTTTATTAAATTAATGAACCTTCCAATTGCTTTTTTTGATACTCGAATGACAGGAGATATTTTACAGCGTATTAATGATCACAAACGTATTGAGCGTATTTTAACCACATCTTCGCTAAATGTACTTTTTTCAACGGTAAACCTTTTGGTCTTTAGTGTTGTTTTAGCATACTATAGTCTGCAATTATTCGGGATTTTTGTTATTGGAAGTATTCTGTACTTTTTATGGATAGCTATTTTTCTAAAAAAAAGAAAAGAATTAGATTATAAACGTTTTTCTCAAATAAGTGAAGAACAGAGTAAAGTTATTGAGCTTATTAATGGTATGCAAGAAATAAAACTTCATAATGCTGAAAAACAAAAACGTTGGGGATGGGAATTTGTACAAGCAAGATTGTTCAAAGTTTCAATTGAAGGTTTAGCTTTAGAACAATATCAAAGTGTGGGCTCAGCGTTTATTAATGAACTGAAGAATATTTTAATTACAGTTTTATCTGCTAAATTGGTTATTGATGGTGAGATTACTTTAGGAATGATGTTGGCCATTAGTTATATAGTTGGGCAGTTAAACTCCCCAATCTCTCAACTTATAGACTTCATAAGAGAATTACAAGATGCTAAAATATCTTTAGATAGATTGTCAGAAATTCACAATAAAGAGGATGAAGATCCAATGGGAATAGATAGAATTAATGATATTGATATAAATGCAGATTTTAATATTTCTAATCTTTCATTTCGCTATATAGGTTCTGAACAAATGGTTCTTGAAAATTTAAAATTAAATATTCCCACAAATAAAGTAACGGCCATTGTAGGTGTTAGTGGAAGTGGGAAAACTACATTAATGAAATTATTACTAGGTTTTTACAAACCAAATAATGGACAAATAATGATTGGTAATTACAACCTGAATAATGTTTCTCAAAAGGTATGGCGTAATGTATGTGGGGTAGTTATGCAAGAAGGATACATTTTTAATGATACCATTGCTAATAATATTGCAGTAGGAGAAGATTATTTAGATAAAAAAAAATTGGCTCATTCAGTTGATGTCGCAAATATTAAAGATTTTATTGAAACCTTACCATTATCTTATAACACTAAGATAGGAATGGAAGGTGTTGGATTAAGTACCGGACAAAAACAACGTTTATTAATCGCTAGAGCAGTATATAAAAATCCAAATTTCTTATTCTTTGATGAGGCTACCTCAGCTTTAGATGCCAATAATGAAAAAGTCATCATGGAAAAGTTGAACACTTTTTTTGAGAATAAAACGGTTGTTGTCATAGCGCATCGCTTAAGTACTGTTAAAAATGCACACCAAATTGTTGTTTTAGATAAAGGAAACATTGTAGAAGTCGGGAATCATAGCAGTTTGGTTAAACAAAAAGGACATTATTATAATCTTGTAAAAAATCAATTAGAACTAGGTAAATAGTATGTCAGAAAAATTAGAAGATATAGAATTAAGAAGTGAAGAGGTTCAAGAAATTCTCTCCAAAGTTCCAAATTGGATGATACGTTGGGGTAATGTGTTGTTTTTATTCTTAATTTTTATACTTTTATTTATCTCTTGGATTGTTAGATACCCAGATATTATAATATCTGAAGCATTAATTACCACACAAATTCCGCCTCAAAAAGAATATGCAAAAGTAACAGGAAAGCTGAATCCCATTTTAGTTTCCGATAATGAACTTGTTGTTAATAATCAATATTTAGCTATTGTAGAAAACACAGCCAATTATAAAGATGTAGCCAAATTAAAAAGTATTTTAAATACCATCAAAATAAATAATAAATCCTTCTATTTCCCAATAGATAGTTTGCCTGTTTTATTTTTAGGAGATATAGAATCTCAATATGCTTTATTTGAAAATAGTTATATTCAATATCAGCTTAATAAAAAATTACAGCCATTTTTAAATCAAGCATTGAATAATCGTTATTCTATTTCAGAATTAAACAGAAGATTAAACAATCTTCAATCACAAAAAGAGATTAATAAGACTGAATTAGAATTTAAACATAAAGATTTAGAAAGAAGTAAATCTTTATTTAATAAAGGTGTTATTTCAGCCCAAGATTATGAAAACACACAGTTGGAGTTTGCGCAAGCAGAACGCAATTATAAAAATTTCGAATCTTCAATTTCACAAGTTAGAGAAGGCATTAGTAATGCACAAAACAATTTTAAAGAAACAGAAATAAATAAAGTAAAAGAAGAAATGACCTTGCTTAAAAATGTTATTCAATCTTTTAATCAACTTAAAAAAGCAATGAAAGATTGGGAATATCAATACGTTTTAAAATCAAACATTCGTGGTAAAGTATCTTTCTTAAACTTTTGGAATATCAACCAAACCGTTAATCAGGGTGATTTGGTGTTTAGTATCATTCCAAGCGATGATTCTTCATTTATAGCCAAACTGAAAACACCTGCTCAAAATTCGGGAAAAATAAAGATTGGCCAACGTGTCAATATTAAATTAGAAAATTATCCCAATACCGAATTTGGTGTATTATATGGCACAATAAAGAACATCTCATTAATTGCAGATAAAGAAGGCTTCTATTTTGTTGATGTGGAATTACCTAGAAAGCTAATTACTTCACATAGTAAAGAAATAGAGTTCAAACAAGAGATGCATGGAACAGCTGAAATAATTACTGAGGATTTAAGACTTATAGAACGTCTCTTTTATCAATTTAAAGATATTTTAAGAAGGTAGCATGTATTACAAAACCAGTGAAAGGTTTTGTTAAAATATGTATCTTCGCAGCATGCTATCTAAAAAAACAAAATACGGAATCAAAGCACTTTGCTACATTGCCAGGGAAAATGGCGATACACCTGTTCAGGTAGGTGAAATAGCAAAAAATGAACAGATTCCTCAAAAATTTTTAGAAAGCATTTTACTTTCACTAAGAAAAGCTGGGTTTTTAGGGTCTAAAAAAGGAAAACATGGCGGCTATTATTTAAGAAAATTGCCTTCAGAAATTATTATGGCAGATGTGATGCGTGTTTTAGAAGGGCCCATTGCCATGCTGCCCTGCGTGAGCTTAAATTTTTATGAAAAGTGTGATGACTGTCCTAATGAGCATGCCTGCAGTGTTCATAAACTCATGATTCAGGTAAGAGATAATACCTTAAATGTTTTAAGAAATAATACGCTGGAAGATTTATCGTGTAAAAAATAGGTTAGAATATCTTAGAAAACACTCCTTTTTTTAAACGTTTTATTGCCTATTAGTACAAATTATTTCATTTTCTTTAAAATTTAATAATAATTTATGGAATCTAATTAAAAATATTATTTTTGTATTTCCTATTAAATCTA
>Ga0210014_1000168_pt1 | contig 58589 bp, 52 predicted proteins | sample CryGeymeta201519_FD_183983 | JGI IMG/M metagenome (GOLD analysis project Ga0210014, IMG submission 183983) | Groundwater microbial communities from Crystal Geyser aquifers in Utah, USA - Crystal Geyser metaG 2015-19 (SPAdes) (version 2) | ecosystem: Environmental > Aquatic > Deep subsurface >...
ATCTTATTGAAACCAAATCCATCCTCGTAAAGCTGTATTGCCTTACAGCGTTTTTCATATTCATTTTGATTACCCATCGCCTTTCCCTCCTTCTAAATGTTTTTAGAAGAAGTTTAGGCGATATTAAAAAAGGTTCACGATGTTATGATATTTTTTTAGTTCACGATGTTATGATATAAACCCAATAGTCTTTCCATTCATGGTCTTCTCAATTCTTCTTCCCAATGCATCGTACTTAAATGAAGCCGTCAGCGGTAAGCAATCAGACTTAAAGCCACTGAAAATGGGCGCTGTCCCCCTTTGTTGTCCCCTGAAAATGGGCGCTGTCCCCCTTTGTTGTCCCAAGAAATATGGGAAGTGTCCCTAAGTTGTCCCTAAGTTGTCCCTAAGTTTTCCCTGTGAAGGGATTTATGGAGAAGGTGAGGAAGGGGTAGCTCTCCATTCAATCTCCCAAAATCCGCCTATGATAGGTCGTTTCCTGTAATGGTTGATCTGGTAACATTCCACTCGTTGTAACTCTACGCTTTACCTGCTCTGCGTCAAACTCGATTTTCACGATGTAACTCTCTGACGCATCACCGCCAATCAGCATCAATATTGCTTCTTTCTGTCCGATCTTAACCTCTCCTGTATTCAAATCGGCCAAGTCACAAAATACCGAGCGCGGAACAAAAATTGATTTATCGTTCGCAGTGATGTTGATGCCATCGACAATGCTACATGGATATCTGCTATACGTGCAGCTTGAGCGGCTCACATCCGGTCTTTTATCACTTGGCTTCCCAATTTGCACTTCATGCGTTGTGATTTTCACATGGATATTGAGCTTCGTGGACTTGGCAACAATAATCGTTTCACCATTTGATGCTATTGGCGTTGGCTGTTGCACTGCGCCTGCGTATAAACCCGGCGGCAATAACAGCCACAAAAAAACGACAACGTAGAAAATCTTTTTCATGGTATCACCTGTAATCTATTATCTCCGCTGCCGCTTACTTGATTGCGGAGAGTGCGCGAACCGACGGGGCAACCACTGGAAGCGGTTTGATTTTGGGCCGGGTTGTCGCCATGAAAGAGGAAGCCACCGCGACCATACATGTTATTGCCAAGATCAGGCGTCAGTATCATAGAAGCTGGCAATTGAGTACCATTATTTGTGACGTTGTTCTGCTGTGGGCCTATTGTGTAACCACCTTGCGGAAGCGGACCTACGTTTGGTATGTTTTGCATGTCGGGATTATTGAGACCTGCACCAGCGCCAGCATACCCGGAGCCCACATTAGTTGTCGCACCTGTCTGATCATCGACATGACTCCAGTTCCCAGTTGACTGCTGATATATCCATGTTAGCCCGCGAGGATCAACCCAGTTGACCGGATTATTCCCCACTCTCACATAAAGATTCACATCTCCACCAGCCAACCCAATCGGGTCTTGACTAATATAACGATGCAGTTCGTAGCTGTAGTATCTGTTCCGCTCATAAAGCAGACCGGTTCCATCGTTTTCCCTTCCAGCAAACTGGAAGGGATTGTCTGATGCTTCGCCGCTGAGGGTGACATGCCCGAAGGGATCGTAGGAGTAAGTCGTCTTCACATTCCCACTCTCATCTGTAAGGACTATGACTGAACCCAATGCGTCTTGTTGGTAATATCTGATCATTCCGTCTGATTGGATTCGTGCAAGGGGTTCGTCAATATTCAAGGTTCCAATATAATTGGCTGAGACGATTCCGTTCTCAATCTCCTGAACAATGTCCGATCCGTCATAGAGGTATTGAATAGTCTTTCCATTCATGGTCTTCTCAATTCTTCTTCCCAATGCATCGTACTTAAATGAAGCCGTCAGCGGTGAGCAATCAGACTTAAAGCCGTTGATTCCACTAAGCCTGTTTCTTGCATCCCAGATATACGTTGTCATGCCGCAAGAGTTTGTCACTGATGTCATGTTCCCATTCTCATCGTAGGTCATGGTATCGGCATCATGACTCATCATCTCATTGGCTTGGTTGTAGGTATTGCTTGCAACGGGATTGTTAAGCCCAGGCAGGACGTTGGCCCTGTCCATCCTTGAGCGAGCTCCATTTACATTATAGAGATAGTTCAAAACTTCGACCTCTATATTCAAGGAATTCAGGTGTTTTAGAGTGAGAAGACTGCTTGCGTCGTCGTAGGTATAGCTCGTTGTTATGCCGTTGGGATACGTCAAAGAAGTTCTCCTCCCAAGGGCATCATAGCCGAAATTAAAATTGAGAATTCCAAGTGCCGTGTTTGAAGTTGAAATGCTCTCAAGGCGGTTGTTTGCATCATAGAAATAGAGTACTTCCTCCTGCCCTGCTTCCTGCATCTTTGTCCGCCTTCCTAAAACATCATACTCATAGGAAATGCTCCCAAGAGGTGCGATCTCCTGGATTAATCTATCTACCGCCTGTCCTCCGCAGGCCGCGCACCCGGTGTTTGAATAGTTATATTCTATCGGCCCTGAAATGGAATCATTGATGAATCGCAAGTTTCCGACTGCATCATATGTATATGTCGTAAAACTTCCATCTGCATAATCCACCCTTTCTATCCTATTCTTACTGTCATAACTGAAGGTTCTTACCTGCCCCTTCCTGTCTATAAATGAAACGAGATTGTCATTCGCATCATATATATAAGTCTCAGACCTCCCTAACTGGTCCGTCATTGTAGCAACCTTGTCCCTCAAGTTGTACGTGTATGTTGTTGTCTGGCCTTTGGCATCCACTACGGTAAGAATATTTCCGTTTTCATCAAATGAAAAGCTGGTGATGTTCTGATTCGCATCAATTATTTCTTTGATTCTGCCGCTTATTAAATCATACTTAAATTTTGTCTCATTTTTTTGTGCATCTATGGCCCGAATGAGTCTTCCCAGGTTGTCAAATGCCATCTCAGATGTGTTTCCAAGAGGATCCGTTACTTTTATGAGGTTTCCGTATGTATCATACTCGAAGAAAATTGTTTTCAATATTGCGTTCGTTATGGATACCGGTTGCCCATATGTATTGTACGCTATAGTCGTTGTATTTGTGAGCGGGTCCGTAATCGAAGTAAGGTTTCCATTCCCATCATAGCCCAATATCGTCTCTCTTAGGAGTGCATCCCTCACTTTTGTCGGTTTGTTCATGATCAGATCATACTCATACGATGTTGTATTTCCGGCTGGATCGAGAACAGAAGTAATATTTCCATTTTCATCGTAGGTATAGGATGTCTTCCTTCCAAGTGCATCTGAGACAGTGAGTTGTTCATTCGTGCCGAATGCTCTATCATAAAGAGTCGTTTGTCCGAACGGATCTGTTCTCTCTACAACATAACCAGCATTATTAAACCGGTAGGAAGTTGTCTCCCCGTTTGCATCCGTTACTGCAGTCTCCGTTACTGTGCCCCCTGCTGCTTTGTAAGAAATATTGAATATCCCGCCATCTGCATGAATCTGTTTCCTGACCTTTCCTTTCGGGCCTGGATCGTATTCGTTTGTGACCTCGACTATACGTCTCTTATTCGTTATTGTCTTTAATCTGTTATCACTATCATACGTATAACTCTTTCTATACAAATCGGGATAATCTACAGACACCAATTTCCCATAACTGTCATAATTGTATCGCACAATTTGAGAATTGAAGGTTATGGAAGAAACGAATCGATAAATAACGCTGCCAATTTGTTTGCTTACTACGTCAAGTGCGAATTCATTTCCAAAGTTGTCTGAAACATTTGTAATGTATCCAAAACCATCTCTCACAATGTTTATCCATCTGCCATTTCTGTAATCTATCCTCACCAGCCTTCCTTCTCCATCAAAGCGATATGTTTCCCCATCTTTAAATCTTAAAGTCCTTGAATTGTCTGCTTCAATGAATGCCTTCGCACCCCTCAAGAAAGGGTAGATCGAATTCGTATAGCTTCCATCCCCATTCAAGGAAAAGATGTATCTGCCGCCTTGCGGAGTTATATAGGTGAGGGCACTCCCACTCCCCATGAGAAGATGGTCGTAGTTTATGCTGGTACCGCGCCCGAAAGGGCCGACAACTCCATTTCCTGAGTTATACAGCCTCTGAATGCGAAGACCAGCAGGAGAGATAAATCCTATGTCATCTTCGTTATAGACAAACATACCACTGTACGGATCAACAGGGTCTCCCACTTCATTGGGACATCCATCAGGCGGAGTCGGCTGTGGAGTATCCGGCAGGGGAAAGTCCGCAAAGCTGGCTCCACAGCAGAATTTCGGTATACCCACTCCGGGGTCAGGAGTAATTTGCTTTCCATCGTCGCCAACCGTCCCCCATCCGAAGGGTTTCCACTGATTTGAAGCCGGATCAGGTGTCGGTGACTCGTCATAATACCAGAGCTGTACACGCGTCCCCGGAGCGGCTTGAAAGGTATTCGGCATCTTTACGGGTATGGGCTGAGATGGCAGACCACCACCTGGCTTGAAGAAATAATACATATATATTTCTTTAACATAGACGCCATCAGGTGGTGATTTGATGGGCAAGCGGTCAACAGGAATTGGCTTTACAGATATCTTTTCGTTTGTTAGTCCGTCCCACCCTCTTATGACCACGCCAGCCGGGATCAACATTTCGTAGTGCGGAATTTCAGGGTCCATAACCAATGTATCCTGTGAAGGATCTATTACAGTGAAATTTTTCGTATTGACCTCATGCAGATAGACAGGATAGGGTAATTGATTATCCTGGCCGCCTGTGATCGTTACGGGTACCGGAATGGCGGATGGATAAACGATGCCATCATGGTTGGCAGATTCTCCATTAATCAGAAGTACCTGATCTTCAAGGGGCGGATCGAGAAATAAAAAATTACCCGCATCATCTGTCACGGCAGCTAATGGACCTAGAGTAAGGGTTACACCCTTAATAGGTTTTCCATCTTTTGTTGCGAGTATTTGCCCGGTCAGTGTTGTGGTGTCGGATGGTAAAGGATTGAGGAAAACGGTTGCTTCCCTTGTGACTTGTGCCGCTTTTATGATTGCTGTACCAAATATTGTTAATGCCGTTTCAGAGGGTAATGAGGCATTTACATTCACATTCAAGACCGAATTTTGATTGATGGAGATATAAGCTGGTTCAAAACGTGCTGTTAAACCGGCAACCGTCTCCGCGGATAATTCTACCAACCCTGAGAACCCGTTAGTGCCGAGACTGTCAAGAGACACCACAAAAGAGGCTCTCCCGCCCGACGGAATGGAGATGGATGCCGGAGTAACCGTGAGATTAAAGTCCTCCTGCGATAGAACAGTAAAAGGTTCACTACTGATGGCACTTCCCACTGTTGTGGTAACTCGGATCGTTCCCGTGGTTGCACCCAGAGGGACACTCGTGGTAATTGTAGAGGCTGTATAGCTTGAAATGATGGCGTTTGCGCCATTGAAACTCACCGTAAGGCCGCCAAGATCAAAGTTGGTGCCGGTAATCACGACTTTGGTTCCTGTTGTCCCCTCTACAGGGCTGAATCCCATAATAGTTGGCGTTGCTGCTACAGCCTCGACTGTTGTCTGGGCTGTATGGCTTCCCCCTCTTCCATCGAGCACGGTGAGCATTACCGTATAAACTCCAGGGTTTATATAGATATGCGACGGGTTAACTCCCGATCCGGTGCCGCCGTCTCCGAAGTTCCACGAATAGGTCAAGGGATCCCCGTCGGGATCGCTTGATTTCGATCCGTCAAACTGAAGGGGCACAGTCACAATCCCTTTATAAGGGCCGCCAGGATCGGCAATGGGGCTCTGATTCGTTTGGATTGCGGTTATGGTCACGATCTGTGAACGTATCGTGCCCGCAGCATCCGTCACTGTCAACATCGCATTATAATCCCCCGGCTGCTGATATGTATAGGTAAAGTCTTTTCGGGTCTCGTCTTCTAATCCGTCGCCATTCAGGTCCCATGAATACAGATAAGGCGTTCCCCCACCGGAGGCATTCGCAGAGAACCGGACATCTAACGGGATGTCTCCTATTGTTGGTGCTGCACCCAGAGTCGTTCTGAGAACTTCAAATTTCAGGGTACCATCAGCAGTAACACTGATAAAATATGGCAGGTCGGGAAGTACGGGGAAATTATTGATTTCTGTCCCAATGGGATGACCAACAAACCCTTGGCCGGCCTCATCCCAAAACCATACGGTCTCGGCATTTGGAACCGCGTCCGCTAACTTCTGCGCGGTTGTTATATGTGACATGTAGGAGGGTACAGTTATGGCATTAACGCTTGTGGTCAGTGTGCTGATTAAATCGAAGGCCACGGATTCTGGAATTGTTCCTGTCGCGATAAAGGTGGAATCCTGCGTTACGCTGACAAAATATGGATATCCGGGTGTTAAGGAGAAATTGTTTTCAACAGAACCGAGCTTATGAGTTACAAATCCCTGCGTCTGGGCATCCCAGTAGGACACAGACTCACAAGAGGGGATAGCCTGACAGAGTTCACCTGCATTTGTAAACCCTGAGCCTTCAAAGGGAATCGACACTCCATTAAAGCCGTGGACTAGATGGAATGTCTTCTCCACGGCAACCGATGAATCCGCCATGGTTAACAGCAAAACCATGCTGAATAAAAGAACACCTGCCACTTTGTATCTCACACTCATATAATCAGGCATTACTCCGTCTCCTTGACATCCTCCCTAGGCCTCCTGGACATTTTCATGCTTTCCTTGCTTAGGTCTACCTGAGTTCGATAAAGACGTCGTACCTGTCACCATTCTCCATGGTAACCATCAACTTCCATTTTCCGACGGGGAGAGATTTGGTGCTCAGGTTGTAGATGTATTGGTTCTCAATTGCATCATAGCGAAACTCATTGCCCGTATTGGCATCACCTGACGGCATTGCATAAATGGGGTCTCCGGCAGGCACATCTTCAAGGTATGCCTGAAGGGTCAAGCTGGCTGTTCCACCATAGACAACAGTGTTATTTATATCCTTTAATTGGAACTTCACAGGAATCGTCTTGTTGGCGTTAAAAACACTGCCGCCTTCATTTCCAATCGGTGGGAGAAAGCCCAGGAATTGATACGTAGGGGGGGTCACTTCGATCGAAACACTATGTGTCGTTCCCCAGTTGCCTGCAGTATCCTTCCCTCGCACATAAAGTATATGAATTGAACCTTCGGTCCATGAGGAGGTGGGGACAGAGGCCCTCACTTCCTCATAGGGGCCGTCATAAAGGCCGTCGACTGGTTCAACCGCTGTACCAAGTCCAGATCCAGTGTCAGTATCAATAAAATACTCGCCCACCTGAATATGGCTGTTGCCGCTATACGTATCATCAAGAACGGCTGTTAAGAAAATGCTATTTGTTCCCTCGGGGATGAAGGCAGAACTGGAACTGTCAACCATTGCATTTGACGTAATCGGCCCAACATTATCGCCAGGAGCCAGAATCAAATCCGGGATGAGTTGCTTCCCTGTACCGTCAAAGACGAAGTCAATATACCCTGACTCATTTAGGTCGGAATTCGAGAAAACTATCCTGACGTTTTCATCAATTACCCACGGCGTAACAAAATTGCCGGCCTCCGTCCAGAACCACCCGTCAAGAAGTGAGTTAATCGTATAACCGCACCCCACCGAAGTTTTCGCCAGGATCTCGCCAGGCCTCTCAGTCACATAGGCATACATTTCAAAACTCGATGCATCAGGAAGTGTTGTGTCTGAATTGCGAACCTTACCATACAAAATATGCGGAACACCTGTGGCGACCGCCACAGGACTCCACAAGAAGAAGGTTAAGCATGCAGTCATGATTGTGAGGAATCGCTTATTCTTCATGAGGGTCTCTTTCCAAGGTATCATAATACACCATATATAATTGTATTCAATTCATCTCACTCGTCAACGCTTTTACAAAGAACTGCTCTGCTCTCACCTTTTTACCGGACTCTGTAACATATATGACCTCTGTGCCTTTACCCATAACGGATGCAACCATTGCCTTGTCAATCCTTTCCCCCTCATAATACATGGCTGTCTGTATCGTAAACATATCCGTAACCGCAGCAAGTACACAACCGTATTCTGTAGAGAGGTCGATACTTATCGAAGCCGATGAAGATCCAAGTGTTCCGCTTAGAATTCCGGTCGCTGTGACAGAACTTCCGGATTGCGGGGTGGATATCAAAGTAATGGCAGTACCGACAGGGATATTACTCGCGCTGATCATTACGGTTACGGGATTCACTGTACCGGAGGGGAGGGTTACGTCCGGAGTGCCGTAGCTCCCTTGCGGAATGGCCGGTACAGGAAGCCCTCCTATATCTGTAATATTTAACTGAGGAGTATTGGCGACAAAAACGGTTGAGGGTGTGCTTAGTGAATAATGAGGCATTACGGTATAGTAGTCTCCTGTCCATTCCATGTTATTGGTCTCTATTTTGATCCTACCATGACCACCACTTCCGCTTTTTAGGTACACTCCTATACCATATTCCGCCTTTATCGTACCGTTACCTCTTACCGTGTCAGCAATGAGCCTTATTGCACCGCCACTTCCGCCCCCTCCAGCTCCCGGGTGATTGCCACTGCCATTATTACCTACACCCCCATTCGCTGTGATTGAACCTGTGATAGAGACTTTTATTGAAGATGCTATTAGAATAGCTCCTCCTCCACCCCCTCCCCCACCGCCATTATCGACACCCGTGCTAGGATTGGCAACACCAGCACCTCCTCCTCCGCCTGAACCGCCTACAATAGGTATTAATCTTGGAGTGCCGTAAGTATTCCCTCCTTCTCCCCCATATATATTCTCCTTGTCATCCCAAGGATCATCTTGTTTATAACCTTTGTAGCCATATCCTCCTCCACCACCGCCATAACCCGTATTCCACAAGACTCCATTTACATCCTGAGCATATATCTTGCCACCTTTACCGCCTCCTGGTCCGAGTCCATCTCCTCCAACAACAGCAGATCCCCCGTACCCGCCATCAAATCCGCCGGGGCCGCCTTGACCCGGGAATATGACTGAGCCATCACCCCCATTGACACTGACCGTCCCAGCAATAGTCACGTCACCAGTTGCAAGGATATAGACCGGAGTGTTTCTTGTATTCTTCTTGAACGTAACGGTAACTCCTGCCGGGATGTCCACGGTTGTAAAATTAAATATCCCGTTCTCGGGCAATTGCAAAACAGTATCCGCCGTCGGATTGAAGGCTCCGTCCAGGCCGGTGCTGCCGCTGTTAAAGGCCAACACATTGGGGGGAATGAAACTTATCATAGTGAAAACAAAGATTAATAGGTTATTTTTTGCATTCTTCATTCTCACACCTCCGTATTTTATTGTTTCTGTATTACTACACTCACAATATCTGAAATAATTTGCGAATCAAAAGAAAATGGCATCTCAACACTTACAAGTGGAGAAATCTTGTTTGATACAGTCGTTGAAAACGGCATCTGTACGCTGACAGGCAACGATTCAACCGAATCCCCACCGTCTGATGGAGATGTCGCAAAAGGAGGCGTAACCGATATACTTACCCCTGCACCGGCCACTCTTATTACGGCCACACCCTCGGACAAGGCAGTAACCTCAAACATGGCATGGCCACCAGATGGGATAATTACCTGAGATGGCGCACTCACGACTGATGGGGCGGAATTTTCAACGTTTAATGTATAGGATCTGTTTATGGGAGGATACACGGAAACATCAATCTCTCCGAGCTCATTAATTGTGAGCGTTAGATTCTCTGGGTTTAAGTCTGCAGTGGTGACATAATAATCTATCTCCGTTTCACCGTAATCTGTGGTCACAAAGAACTTGAAATCCCCGGTAGGAGTACTTGGAGGCAGATAGATTCTTGCTCTTATAAGATCATCCGTGGAAAAGAATTCTTTAATGATAATACCGCCATTAGATGTGAGGTCTTTGAGGGTTATAAGATTTTGACCTGAGATCACGATTTCTCTTTCGATTCCTCTAAAGAATATATCCGGATTGATAGAATTAAGTATAGGAGGTGCTTCCGATATTTGCTGAGTAACTATTGATTGGAGATTACCCACGCTGTCATAAATATATATAGCAGCCTTTCCATCATCTCTGATGGCCATTGAAAGCCTCCCGGTTTTATCGTAAATATACCTGATACCTTCACAATCAGCGATGCCGGGGGACATTGAAAGAAAGAGGATTATTAAGAGTAGAATCATCGAATAATAATGGTTCTTCAAGCGATCCTCCCTCCCTGTAACTATTTGTCAAGATGTATTAATTTTGAATAATATTCTCTATTGAGGCTTACAGATATATTTGCCAGTTACACGTAGTGGCGCTATTTCTATACAACATAAAATACCAGAAAGTGCTATAGATATATGCCATTATGTTTTTATAATGTCAACAAAAAAATACAGAAAAAATTTATTTAAATTCATCCGAATCTTCCTCAGACCCGAAACAGTTCGAATAATCCGTGCAGACTTCACAGTTCGGGGACTTACACAGGTTCATCCCTTCCCTCTCACAGAGTTGTTTGTAAAAAAACTTTTTCCACTTCATGTCACCGGTATTTTTCTCATAAAGGGTCCGAAAGCAGCGGGCCAGGAGATCGGAGAGGGCCGTTCGGTTCGGGAGCCCCATATCCTGCCAGAGGTGGTTCCCGCCCATGCACGCGGCCGCCACGGCCTGGGCCAGCCACAAAGTCTCCTCATTCCGGACCGTCCCGTGTTCAAATAACAGGGAGACAAGGTCCCTGTGCTCTTGATGGATTCGGAGCAACGGACCGGAGTCCCAAGCATTCCGCTCCCCTGCCTTTTGGAGGAGTCCTGGGAAATACCGGGCCATAAGCCTCTTGAAGGTCTCCATTCCCAAGAGGTCTTCAAGCGGCGGTATCCCACGGCATGGCTCACAACCGGACGCAATCACACCGGCCAAGGCTACGGCGGCCGGATTTCCAGGATCTCGTGCATAAGCAAGCAGTTGATCTGAATTCAGGGTTTTCATGCCGATTGTCAGCATCGCACTCCCCTTTCTCTAAGAGCCGTCACTCATGGCGATAACATTGTTTTACGCATGCCCTTGCGCAGGCGCCGCAGCCGATGCAGTCGTCTCTGTCGGCGATGAACATGACCTTGTTCCCCATGTCGTCGCCGAATTCGTCGTCGTCTTCGTCAAAGGGCTTGTCGATCAACTGCAGAACGTTTCTGCCGCAGACCTTGTAGCACCGCCCACATCCAATACATTTTTCCTGGTTGACCTCTCTAACGAAAGCAGGGATCCATTCTCTGCCTCCGCAGGTCATGTTCGCACTCATGATCTCGCCTCCTTCAGATAATGGCAGCATCGCCCCTCTCACCGGTCCGAACCCGCAAGGCGTCCCTAAGGGGGAGCACAAAGATCTTCCCGTCGCCGTACTTCCCGGACCGGTTGACCCGCATGATCGTCTCCACCACTTTCTCAATGGGCACCTCGGAGACCACAATGTCCAGCAGGTTTTTGGGGACCCAAAAGACCGGCTTGGTCAGGGTCGAGTCACCGGCCATGGACGACGGTGTCGGTGAGGTATAAATTTTGGATGCATACTCGATATCCTTGGGCATCTCGGGATCCACGTTCTCCATGATGCTGCCGCCCTGTTTTCCCCGCCCGTTCACGCTGTGGACGGTGACCGAAACCACGCCGATATCCGCCAGGGCCTGAAGCGTCTCCGTGAGTTTGTGCCGTCGTATGAGCGCCATGATCTCTTTCATAATCCTGTTTCTCCTGTTCGGACGGTGTAGGCCTCTTCCACATCCGAGACAAAAACTTTCCCGTCGCCGATAAAACCTGTCTTCGCTCTGTCCGAAATGATCTTCATCACATCTTCGACCTGGTCGTCCTCAACCACTATCATGAAAAATACTTTGGACAGCATGTCATAGTGAACGGGCCCGACCTGAAGCCCTTTCTGTTTTCCCCTTCCGAAGACATGCGCCTTTGTGAGGGCTGGAAAGCCTCCGCCTTCCAGCGCGAGGACCACATCATGTTCTTTCTCCGGCCTGATAATCGCCCGAATCATTTTCATTTTTCATCCCTCCTGTTGATCCTTCTCCAATGCTCTTCTCATCCATGGCGGCGGCGCATTCCGGATCGTTTCCATCAGCTTCACCGCTTCCTCCTCAATACGCATTCTTCCCTTGACCTTTACAGGCATAATCCCTTTCTTGACCAGTCTCGCCGCCGAGGGGCCTCCTATGCTGGTCATGTAGATGATGTCGCAGTCCGACAACTTTTCCACCTTGCCCTGGACGGCGTCATCATGAAGCGAACCCAGGCCGCGGGTCCCTTCCACCGACATATCCCTTCCACCGGAGAAGACGCGGTCATCAAGACTGCTATAACCGTTCTTTGTGAATTCGTAAATGACAAACCTGCCGGCACGCCCAAAATGCTCATCCACATAAATGCCGTCCGTGGTCGCAAAGGCTACCCTCATCACACACCTCCCATTAATCGGTTCCCTGCATCGTTTACCAGATTCAACGTCCCCCGATAACCAATCGTGACCCTGGTATTCGCGCCCAATTCTTCAACGATCGGGAACCCCATGGGATAGTGAATCATGCCGAGCCGGCGGGCGGCTTCGCGGCCGTGTGAGTTGGAGATCAGCAAATCGTATCCCTTGTTGATCGATCCGAAATCCCCCACCACAACCTCCTCGGCTCTGATGCGTTCCACGGATGGGCCGTGAGTCGGCACCACCGCCAGTACCGCCTTGGTTCCCATCTCACGCAGCCATTCCGTGGTGGCAAGGGCCAGATCCGCCTCCTGGGCTGCCACGATCCTCTTCCCGCCAAAGGCGAACTGGGCGTCTCTCATCCCATCCACCAATATCCGGCGCTCTCTCATAATTCGATCGGGAATCGGACGGCCGCTGAACGCCTCCAGAAAGGAGAATAAGCGGTCCGAACTCTGAAGTCCGCTCAGGCTCTCAAAGACCGTGAAGGGGATACGGCAGGTTCTTTCCAGCGCCTCCGCGGCCCGGACCGTGCTCAGCCCAATGGCCACGGTTATCTCCGATCCCCCCATGGAACGGATCGAAGAGAGAGAGGCGCCTCCCAAGGCTACCGATGAGAATTCCTCCCGGCTCCCATCCAATGCCGAAAGATCGGGTAGGAGGATAGGACTCAATCCAAAAAACTCGAACCACTCCCTGAGAACGGCCGCGTCGGCCGGGGTCAGATGGTGGCCCGCCAGAACATTGATCCGGCCTGAAACGGACCTACCCTGTACCGCTAATTCAGCCAGCCCGCAAAGCGCCTCCGAATACCCCTGTTCCAGACCTCCCTTATAGTCCGGCGTGGAGACATGGATGATCTCTATCTTCCGGCTGCGGTATTTGCCGATCACAGGGGAGATGTGGTCTCCCTTGACCTCGGAGAGTCCCGAGGTCAGCACCGCGATCAACTCCGGGGACTGTTTTTCTATGCTCTCCCGGATCACCTTATCCAGTTGCTCCTCGCTCCCCATGACCACATTTTCCACAAAGAGCTTGCTGCTCACCATGGCGATCGGCTCCCGGAAATGTTTGGTGAGGAGGACCTTGCCCAGGAAGCTGCACCCCTGGGCGCCATGCATCAGGGGCAGTGCCCCATGAACCCCTTGAAGGGCCATGACCGCGCCCACGGCCGGTGAGTGCTTGAGCGGATTGATCGTCACCGGCCTCTCCTCGGTTCTAACTCGGGACGGATTGAAAGCGGAGCTGCCGTGATAGAAAACAAAGGCCTCATGGATGCGCCGCGCCAGATTGACTAAGCCGTCATACCCCGCGTAGGGCGTGTGCCGTTCCTGGTTTACATCCACGAAGGGGATCCCCTCCTTGATCGCGAGATAAAGGTTACGCCCTCCGGCGATCAGCATGTCGGCGCCCTTCTCCTTGATCAAGCTCAGAATCTTTTTGGGGGTCATCGACTCATAGAGAGGCGCGTCCTCACCAAGGATCTCCTTCATCTTCTCTTCATCTTCCAACGTGGCCTTCTTGGTTCCCACGGCCACCACCTCGATCCCGATGTCCATGAGGGCGGAGATGATCGACCAGCTCTTGACTCCCCCGGAGTAGAGGATGGCCCTCTTTCCACGAAGTTCCTTGTACGGCGCCAGACGTTCTTTCAGAATCTCCTGCCTGCGGCCGATGAGCTTTTCAATCCTTTCTTGAAAAGGATGTCCGGTACTCTCTTCCAGATGTCCTGCGATCCCCCTCAGGGCACGGGACATTTCGGTGTCGCCGAAAAATGAGACTTCCAAATAGGGTATCCCGTAACGCCGTTCCATCTCCCGTGCCACATTGACCAGGGCCCGGCTGCAGACCAGAACGTTCAGCTTGGCCCGGTGGGCAAACCGGATCTCTTCAAAGGAGGCATTGCCCGTGATTCTCGATCGGATACGGATTCCCGCCTCATTCAAGAGGGGCTCCACGAGGAAAAGATCACCGGCGATGTTGTATTCGCCGATCAGGTTGATCTCACCCGGCATCCCCGCGGGAGGCTCGCCCGTGCCGATGACATATTCCAGCAGAACATCGCCGGCGATCCGGTTGCCGAGATTCTTGGGTCCCACGAAACCGGGGGCGTTCACAGGAATCACACGAATGGCGAGTTCCTCTTCGGACCGTTTGCAAACACCTTCGATATTCTCCCCTGTGAGTCCGGTGACGCAGGTGTTGTAAACAAAGATCGCCCCGGCCCTTGAGTCATGACGGGTCTCACGGATCGCCTTCAAGAGTTTCTCCTCGGAACCGTAAACAATATCCAGTTCATTCAGGTCAGTGGTGTAGGCCCGTTTATGGAGACTCCCCTTGTCGGAAAGCGTTCCTCTCGATTCCCAGGAGTTCCCGCAACAGGCGATGGGGCCATGCACCAGATGGGCCGCATCGGCGATGCACTGGAGCACGATCATGGCCCCGTCAAAGGCGCACGATTCTCCGCCGCGGCTTCTGCAGACACCCGCGCTGGAACCGCTTCTGCATGAATGTTCAAAGTATTTTTCGGTACGGATAGACATTTGCCCCTTCCCCCCTCACCCTAAACCCTCTCCCACCAGGGGAGAGGGAACAAGAGGGCTGCCACTCTTCCACCAAAGGCATTAAGATAAAAAATCTTTATTCTCTTCTCTGCGTTCTCTGCGGTGAAAAAGATTTTCTCACCTGCCTATCGCAAAAGCTCGAAATGTGCGTCATCGCTCTTGCGATCCACTTCCTCAATGAGGGCATTGACAATCCAGGTAATCAAATTGATCGCCCCACGGTATCCGAGAGTTGCATACCGGTGAAGGTTCACACGGTCCACAATGGGAAACCCGATTCTCACGTGAGGGACCCCGGCGTCACGGGCGGCATATTTCCCGTGCGAGTTCCCCAGGAGCATGTCCACGGGTTCGGTCACGAGAAGAGAACGCATGTGCCAGAGGTCCCGTCCGGCATGGATCTGGGCCTCTGAACCGTGAGGGGAACTCGCCAGGATGGTCTCCATGATCTTGGCCCATTTCTTGGTCCCATTGGTCGAAACGATGTGGACCGGTTCTGCACCCATCTCCATCAGGAATCCGACCAGGCCTATCATTAAGTCCGGATCGCCGAAGAGGGAGAACCGCCTCCCATGAAAGTATTGGTGCGCGTCCGTGGCCGCATCCACGGCAAGGCCCCGCTCCCACTCGATGGCTCCGGGAATGGGCTTTCCGGTGATCTCCGAGACCTTCATGAGGAAGGCATCAAAGGCGGAGATCCCGAGAGGATAATTAAAGGCCGCGGTCTCCTGACCGTATCGGACTTTGAAGGCATTCAGGGTTTTGATCGTCGCATGGGCCTGCATGGATAGGGTGGCCGCAGCATTCACCGAATCGGCCGCGTCGGCCAGGGTCGTCTTCCCTTTGTACATCTCATACTCCCCGGTGAGGGGAGAATCGAAGGCCTCGGAATTGTCGGCCAGTACCGTGCAATCCACTCCCATCAGGTCCATATACCGTTTCAACTCCCGGATGTTTTCCACATGGGGGTCGAAACCTGGGATGAGGTTGATCTTCCCATTGCGATCTCCTTCCTTGAAAGCGCCTTCCGACAGGGTCTCGATGATCCCAAGAAGCATGGAATCGTATCCTGTCAGGTGAGAACCGATGAAACTCGGCGTATGGGCAAAGCCTACCGGGAGATCTGCTGGGATCGATCCCGCGTCCCTTGCGTTCGATATAAAGGCCTTCAGGTCGTCGCCGATCACCTCGGACATGCAGGAGGTACACATGGCGATCATTCCCGGCTTATAGATTTCATAGGCATTCTTCAGCCCCTCGATCATGTTTGCCCGTCCTCCGAACACGGCCGCATCTTCGGTCATGGAATCGGAAACCGCCGGGAAGGGCTCCCGATAGTGGCGGGAGAGATTATTCCGGAAATAAGCCGCACATCCCTGGGAGCCGTGCTCGTAGGGAAGGGTTTTCTCAAAACCTGCGGCGCAAAAGAAAGCCCCCAGCGGCTGGCAGGCCTTGGTGGGGTTGATCACCAGTGACTTGCGTGCGAAGTTCAACTCCTTGTACTCTTGTGTATTGATCCATTCAGACGTTTCCATATTTATTGATCCTTATTTTAGGTTCATCTCCCATTTAGTGGGTAAGAAGGGGTCGAGGGTTCAAGGGGTCAAGGATTCAAGTGAAATGCTTAAACGCAAGCAAAAATCTCCAGAGAAAAACACTGGAACCCTTGAACCCAAGATGCCGTAGTGTAGTAGCCGTAGCAGAGGGCAATTATAGAAAAAAGCGGGGCACGCGAAGAGTAGCCCTATGACCCTCGGCTCTTTATGTTTTCAGTACTTCACTTGACCCCTGGAATCCTTGACCCCTTGAACCCTTATGTTTTCACCCAGTCTTTTGGAGATGATCCTTATTTTACAAGATCATTTTATTTTTCCCCAAGGTGTCCTGACCAGCTTCCACGTCGGGGAATTCACGGCCATGTCCATGTCCCGTGCAAAGATGGGAAACCCCTGATACCCGTGATAGGGTCCTGAGTAGTCCCAGGAATGCATCTGCCGGAAGGCAAACCCCATCTTCTGAAAAACATACTTCTCCTTGATCCCCGAACCCACCAGGTCGGGCCTCAATCTCTTCACCAACTCGTCAAATTCATACTGGGTGACGTCGTCGTAGATCACAGTTCCCTCTTTCACCTGCGGCATGGTCCGCTGATAGTCGTCGGCATGTCCGAATTCGTACCCTGTCCCGATCACCTCCATACCGAGATCCTCATAGGCGCCGATGACATGGCGGGGCCTCAAGCCTCCCACATAGAGCATGACCCTCTTTCTTTCCAACCGCGGCCGGTACTTCTCGATCACCGCGTCCATGCTCGGTCGGTATTCAGCGATGACCTCTTCAGCTTTCTTTCGGATCCTGTCGTCAAAGCGGTCGGCGATCGCGCGGATGGAGGCCTCGATCTTGGTGGGCCCGAAGAAGTTGTACTCCAGCCAGGGGATCCCGTAGGCCTCCTCCATGTGCCGGGCGATATAGTTCATGGAGCGGTAGCAATGGATCAGGTTCAGCTTCACCCTGTGGTTCAGCTTCATGGTCTCGATGGTTCCGTCCCCGGACCACATGGTGACCACCCGAAGCCCCATCTCCTCCAGGATCTTCCTGCTTGCCCAGGCGTCCCCGCCGATGTTGTAATCACCGACAACGGCCACGTCATAGGGCCCCGGGTCCGGGAGGGTCCCCCTGCCGAGCACATGGTCCCGGACGCTGTCGTTTGCAATGTGGTGCCCCAGGGACTGGCTGACCCCTCTAAACCCCTCGCACCGGACCGGGATGACCGGAATCGCGAGTTCCTCTTCCATCACCTTGGCCGATGCCTCGATGTCGTCTCCGATGAGACCTATGGGGCATTCGGACTGGATGCTGATCCCTTTTGCCTGAGGAAAGAGCATTTTGATCTCGCGGCCGATCTCTTCGAGCTTCTTGGCTCCGCCGTAAACGATGTCCTGCTCCTGAAAGTCGGAAGTAAACTGGAATGGAACGAAGTTGTCGACACCGGGCTTGCCTCGGGCAAGATTCCGGCGGGTGCTCCAGGAGTAATAGCCGCATCCCACGGGTCCGTGACTGAGGTGGACCACGTCCCGGATGGGACCCCAGACCACACCCTTGGAACCTGCGTAGGCACAGCCGCGGGCCGTCATGACCCCGGGAATGGACTTCACGTTCGACTTGATGGGGCAGCTCGATTCGCAACCCTCTTTTATTTCCGCCTCTTTCACGCGAAAATGCTGGGCCCGTTTCTTTCGTGTCTTCTCCGGGTAGGCCTTGAGCAGCTCCTCGATGAACTCCCGGGTCTCATTGATTGGCGCACTCATTTCATTCTCCCTCAGACCTGAACCGCCGCCTCTTCCTCGTCGGCATCCATAAAACCATACGTAATGAGAAGCTCTTCCAGTTCGTCCATGGTCATGGGCGTGGGGATGACAAAGTTTTTGTTCTCGGAAATCTTCCGTGCCAGTGTACGATATTCATCGGCTTGGCCGCATTCAGGCTCATGCTCGATGACCGTCTTTCTCTTGAGTTCTGCACGCTGAACCACGTTGTCCCTCGGCACAAAATGGATCATCTGAGTGCCCAGGCGTTGGGCCAGGGCATTGATCAGATCGTGTTCCCTGTCCACCTTGCGGGAGTTGCAGATCAGCCCACCGAGCCGGATGCCGCCGCTCACCGCGTACTTCACAATCCCCTTGCAGATATTATTAGCGGCGTACATGGCCATCATCTCACCGGAGGTGACAATGTAAATCTCCTGCGCTTTCTTTTCGCGCATGGGCATGGCGAATCCGCCGCAGACCACGTCTCCCAAAACATCGTAGAAGACGAAGTCCGTGTTGTCGCCATAGGCCCCGTTCTCTTCGAGAAAGTTGATAGCGGTGATCACCCCACGGCCCGCACACCCCACACCGGGTTCCGGCCCGCCCGATTCCACACAGCGCACACCTTTGAAACCGGTCATCATCACATCGGAAAGTTCGAGTTCTTCCACACTCCCCCGATCACGGGCCAGGTCCATGACCGTGGTCTGGGCCTTGGCATGCAGAATGAGCCGGGTGGAATCCGCCTTGGGATCGCAGCCCACGATCATCACTTGCTTGCCCACCTCAGCCAGGCCCGCCACCAGGTTCTGGGTTGTCGTTGATTTCCCGATGCCGCCTTTTCCGTAAATGGCTATCTGTCTCATCTTCATGCACCTCCATTGAAGGTTATGGCTCGTTGCACTTCATCATACGCCGACACAGTTGACTTAGGCTGTTTGTCATTGTCCGGCTTGACCGGACAATCCAGTTTGACTGGCTGGATTCCCCGATCAAGTCGGGGAATGACAAGGTGTCGTTGACTTATGACGTTATGTATAGCAAGGTCTGTGCCAAAACCCTATGGGGATCGAGATGACAACAACCCTCTGATGTAACTATTTATAAATACAGCGGCTATCCCAAATGTTTTTCTCACCTGCCGCTTGAGAGGCGGATTGACGACGTTCCTCTTGCTACATTTTTGTGCGACGGTATGACAATGCTTTACAATTGTGTAGATATCTTTTGAAAGGAAATAGTGGAGTATGGATCGACGGAAGGCACAAGCCCACCCTGATCACCTGCTAGATCAAATCGGGGTGGTTGCTCTAAAATTTTATTTCTTCAGATATTTCATCTGGATATTTGACTGAATCAAAGACTCAAGTTCCGCTCTCGGCGGCAGCGCCTTTTTCATTTCCGACGTGATGTATGCAATATCAGTTGAAATCGCCGCAAGTTCCTTGGCCTTTTTATCAAAGACAATCAGATAATTTTTCATGCCCTCAATATCTTTCTTACTCGAAATAGGCCCATGACCCGGAATAATGGCAGAAACATCCATTGTCATGATAAAGTCAAGCGCTTTCATCCAGCCTTCAATATCTCCATCTGCAATGAAGGGATGATAATTAGTGAACAAAATATCCCCTGTAAAAAGAATTTTCCTTCCAGGCAGATAAATCATAATGCTACCATCTGTGTGCGAAGAACCAGTATAGATAAGCTCTACTGTCTGACCGCCCAGATCGATTTCCATTCTAACAGTGAAGGTCAATCCAGGATATACAATCTTTGTACCCTTCATATCTTTTTCTGTAAATCCATACGCTTTTGAATTTTTAAGAGTGGCTTCGCTCTCTTTTTTCATTTTTTCCGCATCTTTTATCTGAGAAATTATTGTTGCCCCATGTTTCTTAAACTCCGAATTGCCGAATGTATGGTCGAGATGAGAATGTGTGTTGACAACGTACTTAATCGGCTTTTTAGAAACTCTACGTATATCTTTCAGGAATCTCTTTGCCTCTTTTGCGGACGTCAGTGTGTCGATGACAAGAATCCCATCCTCGCCGATAATAATCCCAGCATTTGCGCCGAAGCTGTTTAGCGGAGTAGCCCCTTTTACATCCACATATGAATAGACGTTATCCGCTATCTTTGTCAGTCCCTGAGCTGACGCATTCTTGCCGGTGAATATGGCAATAAAGGCTAACAATGCGACCAATACAAGGGACTGCCATCTTAATAAAAACACCTTTTTCATACTGTCCTCCTCCGTTGTTATTAAGGTGTGCATAGTAGTATTGCCGAGTGGAACCCCCTCACCTTTATCCTCTCCCCCATTCACGGGGGAGAGGGGAGGGTGAGGGGGCGCCCTGTGTGCACACTATTTCGAGACAATTAGTAATAGTCTCGAAATAGAAGTTCTATGCCTCTTGGTCCAGCACGTCCCGCACCTTGCGGGCCAGCATTCCCGGTGTCATCGGCTTCTGGAGAAATGCAATTCCGGGATCCAGTATGCCCTGATGGACGATAGCGTTGTCCGCATACCCGGACATGAAGATAACCTTCATTTTAGGGCGCCTTGCCCGCAATGCATCCGCCAGTTCCTTACCGTGCATACCGGGCAGGATCACGTCGGTTAACAGGAGACCAACGCTGCCTTTAAAGGTATTTCCGGCCTTCAGGGCCTCCTCCCCGCTGGATGCCCCGATGAGCTGATATCCCAGCGGTTGCAGCACGTCCAGAATCAGACTGAGGATGGAGGGCTCATCATCGACAACCATGATGGTTTCCGATCCACGCGGCATCTCCCCTGGTTCATCACGGCCCTGCTCTTTCACCTCAACCGCTTGCTGGACGGCGGGCAGATAGATCTTGAAGGTCGTGCCCTTGCCGGCCTCACTATAGACCCAGATGTATCCCGTATGCTGTTTCACGATCCCGTAGACCATGGACAGCCCCAGACCCGTCCCTCTCCCTTTCTCTTTTGTGGTGAAGAAGGGGTCGAAGATTTTCTCCTGCACCTCCTGGCTCATCCCCACACCGGTGTCGGTGACCGCCAGCATCACGTAAGGGCCGGGCTGCACACTTTCGTGGCGTTGGGCATAGTTCCGGTCCAGCCGGACGTCCGCTGTCTCGATCGTCAGGCAGCCTCCGTCCGGCATCGCGTCCCGGGCATTGATGACCAGATTCATCAGGATTTGTTCGACCTGACCGGCATCAGCCATGACATTCATGATCGGGGATGTCTTTAAATCCAGAACAATGTTCTCAGTGATCACACGCTGGAGCATCTTACCCATCTGCTCCACCACGGTGTTGAGGTTGACCACCTTCATATCAAGCACCTGCTTGCGGCTGAAGGCCAGGATCTGCCTGGTAAGCTCTGCCGCTTTCTCAGCGGAACTTTTGATGATGCCCAGGGTCTCCCTCAGAGGATGATCTTCCGGAAGATCAATCAGTGCCAGATCGCTGTAGCCGAGTATGCTGGTCAGCAGATTGTTGAAATCATGGGCAATGCCGCCCGCCAGTTGTCCGATAGACTCCATCTTCTGGGCATGGCGGAGCTGTTCCCCGATCCTCTTTATCTCGGTTATGTCCTGAATAAGACCATCATAGGCAATAAGACGGCCCTGTTCATCATGGTGCGGGACAGGTGTATTCCTCACCCAACGTACCAAGCCATCCCTGTGGATAATCCTGTGTTCAAGAGGCGACACAGCCTCATCTGAGAGCACCCTCTTGGCCTGTTCCATCACAGCTTTTTTGTCTTCTTCATAAACCATTCGATACCAGAGGGAGGGGTCAGCCTCGTATTCCTCTGATGCGTAGCCTGTCATAACACAACCGGGGCCATGCGATGTCGCTGCTGCCCTGCCATTTTCAATCTTTACAGTGTAAATATAGTTTGTTACTGATTCAACAAGATGTTTGTAACGCTTCTCGCTCTCCTGCAGCACCTCCTCTGCCTTCTTGCGCTCGGAAATGTCCTGACATGCAACAAGTATAATTATACCGCCGGTCTGATCCTTTGTGGTGCAGGCGATTTCTCTTACCCAGACAATATGACCCTCTTTATGAACCTTGCGAAGTTACCATCCATAAGCTCTGCCGGGATTTTGCAGAACCTCTCCGAACTGTTTCAGAAGAGCGGGCTTGTCCTCGTCATAGAAGATGTCAAGCACCGGTTTGCCTACCAACTCCTCAGGCTGATACCCCAACTCTCTTATCGCAAACTGGTTGAGTGAGACCACATTCCCGGAGGTATCCAGAGTAAAGTTCATGGTAGGGATATTATCGTAGAGGATTCTATACCGTTCTTCATTTTCTCTCAGGGCTTCCTCGACCCGCTTCCGCTCTGTTATGTCCTGTACAGTACCTATTCCTTTTACTGCCTCTCCTTCTTCGTTGAACTCCACCTCAGCCCTTTCTCTGACCCATTTGAGTTTTCCATCCACTATAATGCGATGTTCAATGTCATATGGCTCTTTATTGAGGGCAGCGGTCCACTTCCTGTCAACGTATTCCCTGTCGTCCGGATGGACTATGTCAAGTAACTTTTCATAGGTCAGCGGTGTTCCTTTAAGCACCCCGAACATACGGTAGGTTTCGTCAGACCAAAAGAGCTTATTTTTTGTTACATCCAGAAACCAACTGCCGATATGGGCAACTGCCTGTGCTTTATTAAGATTGGCTTCGCTCTCCCGCAGGGCCCCGGTTGACTCGTTCAACCTCTCTGCCATCACATTAAATCCCCTTGCCAGTTGCCCGATCTCATCCCCTGTTGCAGGGATGCTCAGCCGATAGTCAAGATTCCCGCCGGCGAGGGCCTCTACACCTTCTTGGAGTTCCCTTAGGGGTATTGCAAAGAGCCTCGACAGGAAAAGGGACAAGAAGATGCCGAAGACAATCAGTGTTGCAATACTCGCAGCCATGATTATCAAATGATGTCTCCATGCCCTGTCGGCAGCTTCTTCGACTTCCCTGTATTCCTCCCTGTCTATCTCACGCCATCTTCCAAGCTGCTCTACGGCGGGGTATGCCCACTTGTAGTCCATCTCTTCCATCAACCCTGCAGCAGTCCTGCTGCCAATAGGGTCATGGATTGCAAATAACCTTAAACTGATACCCTTTATATTCTCCCATGCCGTATTGACACTCTTCAGTATCTCTTCCTCTTCTTCAAGTTCGGCAGGATTGAGTCCCTTATGGGCTTTGAGGCGGGTCAGAATTTCATCAGCACTCCTTAGCTGATTTTCTAAATCTGCTGATGCCCGCTCAAACTCCTTTATATATCGCCTGTCTCCTGTGATAATGTAATCGTTTCCCGGCATCAATACCTTACCTATGGCAACCTGGAGGCCACCAAGGGTTTGTATCTCCTCGGATATCTCCTTAACTTTGTTAAAACTTTCATGGACCGCCCCTTGGATTGAGTAGTTGATGATCATAAAGATGAAAAGGGGGATGAGCATGACCAGAAAAGCAAGGATGAGTTTTGTCCGGATCTTAAAAGACATGGGCGACTCCTTTCAAGATTTCCATCTCCTCAACCATCGCTTTTAATCTTGACACCATTATAGGATGTCTTTTAAAACAGAATGCCGTCTATAAATGCATTCCGCCTTATCCGTATTACAGATAGTTCCTCACCGAAATAATCACTCCCAGTCCAGCCACTAACACGATCCAGATGAGAAGCAATGCTATGCTTATACTTCCCCATTTATTCATGGAAGGGGTTGCAACATACTCGCCTGCAACTCTGCCAGACTTATAGGCCACAGAAAGAAGATAGCCTATGATGGCGAGACCCATTACAAATGTTGCCAGGAATAAGGCGGTGCTGCCCCAGTCAATGTCCAATTTGTAGTCGAAAATGGAGTAATTGAAACGTCCGAGATACTTCATTCTCAAGGCCTCTCTCGTATAGGACATAGCGAAAATTGTCACGAAAGCTCCCAGTATACTCGGAATCGCATACCTGACGGGGTCTCTCCGGGCACTATAGAGGAAAACCAGCAATGCAATACCCAGGACTAGACCTACCAGAAAGAAAGGATTTGCTAAGAACTTAAACTCTCCAGGAAGACTCAGCAACCACCAGAAACCGACAACCGACTGCATGGCGGTAAAGAGGAACGCCGTCTTTGCGCCGATTCTGCCGACCCAGTCGAGGTATCCTTTGTCCATATCCTCTCTGTTCTTGAAATACCAGGCATAGAGCATCAGAAATATCCCCGTCATGGCAAAAGATGGAATAATGTAGTGTAAAAATCTTGGGAGTTGAAAGGCATGGAGGCTTGTGCCTGAGGTATTGACGGCATCTCCCTTAATATACCAGCCAAGCCACTTTTCCGGTTGGAGGAGCTGATACCCAAGGACATGCATGATGATGCCTGCCGACAAAAACAGAGCAAGTGCCAGCACACCGTAAAAAGTGAATCCTTTACCTTCTCTTTTCTCCCTTCCCAGATAAAAGACATAGGCAGAGCTGTAAGCCACCATCATGATGATGATGAAACCCATGACCCAGGCAGCAGAAAGGGTGTTGGATGCATACCAGAATGGGTCATACACGACCTGGACAAAGAGAAGGGGAGCTATGCCTAAGAGCATAGCCATAGAGACATTGACGGATACCGCCCTCGCCATTGATTTAGAAAGTTGCTTCCAGTTTTCTTCTTTCCTTAAATGCCCGTACACAGCGAGGGCTGATGTTCCGATAGTGAAATTCACAAACATAATGTGAAGGGCAAATGTGAGAACCATCAAAACCTGAAATACAAGAGGATAAAAAGGTATCCCCATTGGATCCTGTAAAGTTTTCAACATGGTTCCTGTTTCCATGACCGTCCTCCTTATTGTTTGTTAAGCGATACTAAATACGTTGCCAGGGCCTTTTTCTCCATTGCTGTCCCTGCAAAAGTCGGCATATAGGGGTATTCACCCAATCCATCCAGAAAGCCCTGAGCTGTTTCAACCTCTTGAAGACCAACCCTCTTTATCATCTTAGGTAACGGCCTTAATCCACTTTCATTGAGGGTATGACAGGATAAACACTCAATAAGGGCTATCATCTTTCCAGCCTGTAAGAGATTTGTCTCGTTTATATCCCTTAGACCTTGAGGCACAAATGGGGAGACCCTGAGAATCCCCCTTTCGTTTATAATCTTTGTCTCCGCACTCACGCCCTTCGCCGGAATATCCTTTCCAATTATCTGGTTTGAATACATATACTGGGAGATGATATATGGCTTCCTTATCATCTCCCTCATCCTTTCGGTTGAGAATATGCCGCCAAATAGAACTACTATCGCTAAGATGGCAGGGACAAGCCTAATTGTCAGTGGTTTTATGTTTGCGTATATAAAATACAGGACTAAGAGGCCTGCTGCACCCATCATCCCCATTTTCAGGGTCTTTGGTGCAAGGATGGCAATAAGTTCCTGTGGGTGTGCAGGCAGGGTCTTGAGATACCAGAGAAATAGGACGCTTCCAAGTATTATGCCTGCCAAACCCCACATGGATGCTGTCTTTGTGATGAATTTCCTCACCTCTTCATTCTTCAGCCTTGTTGCTGCTGCAATGGCATAGGCTGCTGAGATGCCAAACATCAGGGTAGTCCTCATGAAGAGCTGAGACCAGTATGTCTGGTTGAAGAAACCATCAAAGAAACTACCTGTCTGAGGCCATTTCCCTGGTGAAAGCATGAAGGAAAGGATACCAACAATGATGACCATGGTTGGCCATGAACCTATGGCAAATATCCATCCTATCTTTAAATGGGTCTTTCTGTCCACTTTGCCGAGAGTATAGTAGTAGATGAATATACCGGTCACCTCTATGATGAAGAAGACCCATTCCGTTGCCCATCCCCAGACATAGTTGTGAATCAGGCCCGATATACCCCTTGGATTCGCAACCGTAGCAGCATACCAGATCCCGATCCCGCTTAAAGAGCCAAGCACATACGAGAATATCAACAGAAGAAGAGAATATTTCTTTATGAATTCAAGAAGCTCCGGTCGATTTTCCTTATATGCCTTTGTTTCCACATAGATATTAAACCACATAGCGCTGACTGAAAGATGGGATGGCAAGATGTGAAAGGTTGCAATCAGCGCCAGGATAATCCCGGCAGTTAAATTCGGCACCTCCCATATTGGATACATATTATCCTCCTTTCAAGGATTTAATTCTATTCTATTATAATTTTCATCATTTTCAAGCTTTTTATTTACTAAAAAAAATTCATAATCCTTCCTCTTTCTCCAATCAGGACTATATAAGTCCTATTTAATTTGAAATTTTTTAGCCTCTCTTAAGAAGCCTTAAAAAGTTCTCCTCTTTCAAACGTTCTTCGATCTCTTTTTTCAAATCTACCCAGATCGGATGAACTACACATGAATTGCTCAACCTGCACACCTTTTTATCAACAGCACACATATTTGTTGCAATCGGGCCCTCGACAGCCACAACAACATCATACAGGCTGATATCTCCGGGGCTCTTCGTAAGTTTGAATCCTCCCTTTATTCCCCTGTTTGATTCTACTATCCCTGCCTTCATAAGAAGCTGAAGGATCTTGGCAAGAAAGGTCTTAGGAATATGCATATTCTTTGCTATATCATTCACGCTGGCCACCTGTTCGGGCTCCTTTGAAAGATACAGCACGCATCTTACTGCATAGTCTGCTTTTCTTGTGATAAGCATTTTATTTAAAAAACCTGTCCAGAAGGCCCTTTAACATCCTTGCGTGCCTTGCCTCATCCCTTGATGACTCATCAAAAAAGTCATGCGCAGGATCACAATTACACTCCCTCGCCTTCTTTGCAGCCTCCTTCTTGCCTTTATTCGCGCCGATCTCACCGTTGAGCATTTTTTCAAGATTTTCTTTCGTGCTTTCAGAAATGATACCGTTCATCTCTGCAAACTGGGCAGCATGCTGGGCTTCTTCCCATGCAATGGTCTTGAGTACATCAGCAGCCTCAGGAAATCCTTCCCTTTGAGCCTGTCTTGCCATTGCAAGATAGAGACCGACCTCTGTGCATTCACCCTTAAAATTGGCAGTTACAGCCTCCTCAACCTCAGTACCTTTTGATACACCGATCTCATGTTCGTTTATAAGTTCCATTTTTGTTCCTCCTTGTTTAAATCGGATTTTAGACTTTATATCGGACTATTATGGTCCTATTTAAACAAATTTAAAATTGTTTGTCAAGTTTTTAAAACAGGGGAAAGTTGACCATGAAAGTTTAACCTACCTGATCCCGTACTTTTTGATCTTATATCCTATCTGCCGAGGGGTGATTCCCAGCTTCTTTGCCGCCCGGGCTTGGACCCAGCCGCACTCGATCAATGTCTCTTCAAGCTTTGACTTTTCTATTTTCTTAAGAGAGGAAAGCCCCGTCTCTTTGCACGAAAGACGATCTTCCTCAGCAGACGTACCGTTTGAAAGAGGGATGCCTTGCTTCACATAAATAGGAAGGTCGGAGACTCTTGCTCTTTTCCCGCCGGCCATCACCACCAGGCGTTCGATATAATTCTCAAGCTCCCGAACATTTCCCGGCCAAGGATGCTCCATGAGCACGGTAAGCAGCTCCGGCGTGATCTCCACCTGTTTCCTGTTTTCCTTATTAAAACGTTCAAGAAAATGCTCGATCAGAAGAGGCAGATCTTCCCGCCTCTCCCTCAGACTTGGGAGAAAGATGGGGATCACATTTAAACGATAGTAAAAATCCTCGCGAAAGCGGCCCTCCTTGACATCCTGCTCCAGGTCCCGGTTCGTTGCAACGATAATGCGTACATCCACGGAAATCGTTTCCGTACCTCCTACCCGCTCGAATTCTCTCTCCTGCAAAACACGGAGCAACTTGACCTGAAAGGATGTGGGAATATCTCCGATCTCATCCAGAAAGAGCGTTCCACCCGAAGCCAGCTCAAAGCGCCCCGGCTTCCGCTTGTCGGCCCCAGTGAAGGCGCCCTTCTCGTGGCCGAAAAGCTCGGACTCGAGCAGTGTCTCGGGGAGGGCCGCACAGTTGAGCTTGATGAAGGGACCATCCCGGCGCGGACTGTCGTAGTGAACGGCCTGAGCGATCAGTTCCTTGCCGGTTCCACTCTCTCCACGCAACATGATGGTCGCGTTGCTCCGGCTGACCTGCTCCACTGTTTTAAAAACTTCCTGCATCCGATCGCTCTGGCCGATGATATTTTCAAAGCGATATCGTCCTTTGAGCTGGGTGCGCAAACTCAGGTTTTCCTCCTTAAGCTCCGCTTTCTCCGCCTCAACGAGGTGATGGATATGAACGGCCTGGGCGAAGATCCCCGCTACAATGGAGAGGAAGCGGATCTCCTTGTCAAAAGAGACATCTTCAGAAAAAACCCTGTCTACGCTCAGTACCCCGATCACCCTTCTGGAGAGCCGGATAGGGACTGAGATAAAGGAGATATCTTCTTTAGCCAGTTTTTTCCGGGAGCCGGTCCGATCCAGGAACAGAGGCTCAGAACCGATCTTGGGGATGATGATCGGCACGCCGGTCTTGACGACCTTGCCGGTCACCCCCTCACCCACCTTGTATTTCCCTCTCCGGATCTCTTCCATGGTCATTCCATAGGCGGCACGGATAGCGAGTTCGGAAGTCCTGTCATCCAAGAGGGTGAGAGCTCCCCGGTTCAGTCCCAGGGACCCCGAGAGAAGCCTAAGCGTGCAAGCCGCGACCTTATCCAGATCCAGGGTGGTGGACACAACCTTACTGATCTCATAAAGGGTCGAGAGTTCCAGGATCTTCTGCTTCAGATCTTTCTCAACAACCTGTTTTCTCTTTTCCATGTCATTCCCCGATAACAAACCATGTCATTCCCCGACTCGATCGGGGAATCCATGGTTCGACAAGCTCACCATGACAATTGTCACCCTGAGCCTGTCGAAGGGTGGATTGTCCGGTCAAGCCCCGGTAAACCGAGGGCAAGCCGGCAATGACAAAAGAAGAACTAAACTTCGAAGATCGTTCCGGGAAGAGGCAGATTGATGAACGCAGTGATCGCTTCATCTCGAATGGCAACTGTATCTGGAGAGGCAAGCCTCTCCAGATACAGTATTTTATCAATACTTAAAAGGAATACGTCAACTCCATTGCCAGGGTATCCTGTGAATCCTTCAGATTCCCGCCTTGATCCTCGAATACCTCTTCATTGGAATCATCGTGCCTGTACTCCCCTCGCACGATGAGGTTCTCTCGCAGCATATAACTGACCGTGCACGTGCTCTCCCAGAGGTCCTGATCGGTCCCGGTGCGGACGCCGTCCCGGTCATTGAAGGCCTCTCCTCTCAGACTGACGCCCAGACGGTCGGTCAGATCGTAACGCACGACCCCGGAGAACCCGCTCCACTTGGCATCCTTGCCGCCGGGTGCGCTCTTATCCTCCGAGCCCAGATCGTAGTTCAGGAGAAGGGTGAGATTCTTGATCGGCTTGATCGTGGCCACCACGTCCATGAGTTTCCGCTTATCTGCGGTGTCGTCATCCTTTTCCGCGCCGTACATCCCGTTCACGGTAATGGCAAAGAGATCCGATGGATGATACCCGATGCCCAGATGGCCGGTCTTGGCCCGGTTGTTGTCCGTGGTGTTGTCCCATCCGTTCACCAGACCAAACTTGATGTCGATGGTATCCCCGATCGGCTTGGTCCCCATGATCCCTGTATGGGTGAAGGGGATGGCATACCCGAACAGAAAAGACCGGGAGATGTTGTGGTTGCTGGGCGCTTCAATGACCTCGGCGCCGTGGAGCGTCACAAACTTCCCGACCATCCAGTCGACCCCTATGGCCTTGTAGGTGAGGTAGGCCTGCTGAAACTCAAAGTCGTCATCGTTGGCGCCGCCCAGAATCTGGGCCGTGTGGCCGAAATCCAGGTCCGTGCGGAAACCGACACCCTCTTCGCTTTTCTTCTCAAACACCAGCTTCACCAGGTCCACTTCAAAACTGTTGTCTTCGGTATCAAAAACCCGAAGCGTGTTTATGCCCGAGTCCGGCCGGTTGAAATTGTACGTGTATGAGGTATCCACAAAACCGCTTAAGCTGATCCCCTTAAGAAATTCCATTCCCGCCGTACCCTGCTTTTCCAGGGTGGCCACCCGCTCCTCCAGGGTCTTGTCTTCCGCGAAACCGCTTCTACCGAAGAGTACAAGAACCATCACCATCACGACATGTGTTGCAATTTTGCTCATCTTCATGCCCAATCCTCCCGTTTGTTGGTTTAAATCCCCCTTGCTCCCCCTTTTTCAAAGGGGGAGATCCCTTTTATCCCCGAAATCCGCTTGTACTATTTCATTCCAGTCAGGGTAAAGTCCGGGTAGGCCTCCAGGCCGTGCTCGCCCACATCCAAACCGTCCTTTTCCTCCTCGGCTGAAACGCGAAGCCCGATGGTCTTTTCGATTACCTTGAACAGAATGTACATAAGCGGAAAGACCCACAGAAACGCCGCCCCTATCCCGAGCAGCTGGACCCCCACAACCTTTGCGGAGAATCCTTCCGCGTTGAACAGCCCCGCGGCCAATGTTCCAAAAGCCCCGCAGACCCCGTGCACGGAGACTGCGCCCACCGGATCATCAACCTTCAACTTCTTATCAATAAAGACCACGGAGAGAACCACGAGGATCCCGGCGATGAGACCGATGATCACGGAACTCGTCACCGAAACGTTGGCGCAGCCGGCAGTAATGGCCACCAGACCGGCCAGGGCCCCATTCAGGGTCATGCTTGCCTCGGGCTTGCCGTACATGACCCAGGCCGTAATCATGGCGGACACCGCACCGGCAGCGGCCGCCAGGTTCGTGTTCACGGCAATGCCGGCAATATCTTTGTTGGCCGCGGTGGTGCTCCCCGGGTTGAACCCGAACCAGCCGAACCAGAGGATGAATACCCCCAAGGTTGCCAGAGGAATGTTGTGCCCGGGAATCGCCCTGGCCTTGCCGTCGGCCGTGTACTTTCCGATTCTCGGTCCCAAAACAATCGCCCCGGCCAGGGCCGACCAGCCCCCCACGGAATGCACCACCGTGGACCCCGCGAAATCGATAAAGCCGAGCTTCTCAAGCCACCCTCCGCCATGGAACAGGCCGCCCCAGGCCCAGCTCCCGAATACCGGATAAATGAATGCGGAAATCACGGCACTGTAGACCAGATAACCCACGAACTTGGTCCGTTCGGCCATGGCCCCGGAAACGATGGTGGCTGACGTGGCGGCAAAGACCACCTGGAACATCCAGAAGGCCAGGGTCCATTGATCCCCGTCCTTTGTAAAGTCCGAAAGAAAAAAACCGGTGGTTCCGAACCATCCGGTGCTCGTGACACCGAACATGATCCCGAATCCTACGGCCCAGTACGCCAGGCTCCCCATGGCAAAATCCATCAGGTTCTTCATCATGATGTTCACGGCATTCTTGGCGCGCGTGAACCCAGTCTCCACCATGGCAAAACCCGCCTGCATGAAGAAGACCAGAAAGGCCGCTACCAGCGTCCAGACAAAGTCTAAATGACTCTGTACCTTGGCAATAGCCTCGGCATTCCCGGCCACGGTGGGAGCCGCCTCTTCGGCAAAGACCGAGACCGGCCCGACCAGGGCCAGGATACATACCAGCAGAAAAAAACTTCTCAAACGGATCTCAGAGGCTTTTTGCCTCATTAAAGTAAACATGCCATTCTCCTCCTTGATAAGTTAGGTCCCTGTTCCATTTCAGATTGCGTACCGGCCCCGTTCACCGGTCCGGACTCGAATAACATCTTCAATGGAGATCACAAAAATCTTGCCGTCGCCGATCCGGCCTGTCCGTGCCTTCTCGATCACCTTTTCGATGATCTGATCCACCAGATCCTCTGAAACCACAATCTCGAGTTTAACCTTCGGGATGAAGTCAATGGTATATTCACTCCCGCGGTAGAGCTCGGTATGCCCCTTCTGCCGGCCATACCCCTTGACCTCGGTCACGGTCAGACCGCTGATGCCGATCTCGGTGAGCCCTTCCCGGACTTCATCAAGACGGCCAGGCTGGATGATGCATTCTACTTTTTTCATAATCTCTCCCTCCTTAATTTAAGGTATAATCCCATTTCTCCCGATTAAAAATGATATCCCATCTCCCCATGTTGTGTCTGGTCCAGACCGGTATTCTCTTCATCGCTTGTTACACGCAGTCCCATGATTTTGTTCAGCAGCCAGACCAGAATCAGTGTCATGGTGAAGGCATAGATGATCGTGGCGCCGATCGCAGTCAACTGCACTATCACCTGTCTTCCATGACCCGCAATCAGTCCGGTCCCGTTCACGGTGGCGAATATGCCTGTGGCCAGGGCCCCGAAGGTCCCGCCCACGCCGTGCACGCCGAAGGCGTCCAGAGAATCGTCATAGCCCGCCTTGGCCTTGAAAAGGATGGCAGAATAACAGAGCACACCGACTGCCAGTCCGATCACCAGGGCCCACATGGGTTCCACAAACCCGGCAGCCGGCGTGATGGCTACCAGACCCGCCACGATCCCCGAAGCGGCGCCCAGTGCGCTCGGCCTTTTCTGGATCACCCACTCTGACATCATCCAGGATAAAGAACCGGCCGCTGCGGCGATCTGCGTATTGGTGAAGGCCAGGGCCGCATTTCCGTTTGCAGCCAGGGCAGATCCGGCATTGAACCCGAACCAGCCGAACCAGAGAAGCCCCGCGCCCAGAAGGGTCAGGGTCAGGTTATGCGGAAAGATACCGACCTCCAGATACCCCTTGCGTTTCCCCAGCAGGGTAATCGCTGCCAGGGCGGAGATACCCGAAGAGATGTGCACCACGGTCCCACCGGCATAATCCAGTGCGCCCATGTTTAAAAGCCAGCCGCCGGTCCCCCAGACCCAGTGGGCAATGGGGTCATAGACCAGTGTCGCCCAGAGGAAGATAAAGACCACATAGGTGGAAAACTTCATCCGCTCGGCAATGGCCCCGCTGATCAGGGCCGGGGTGATGATGGCAAACATCCCCTGGAACATGATGAAGACATAGGCCGGGATGGTCCCCTGAACGGTCTCCGGCCCGATCCCCTTTAAAAAAAGATGATCCAGCCCTCCGATAAAATGATTCACATCCGGACCGAATGAGAGGGTATAACCGATCACCACCCACTGCACACCGATCACGGCCATGGCCACGAAGCTGTGCATCATGGAAGAGAGCACATTCTTCTTCCGCACCATGCCGCCATAAAAAAGGGCAAGTCCGGGAAGCATGAGAAGCACCAGCGCCGTGGAGATCAGCATCCAGGCCGTGTCCGCGGCATTGATTGACGGCGCTGCATCTTCTGCGGCCTGCAAACCTGAAGCGAACAAAAACAGAACCCCTGAAAAAATCATCAAAGGCCAAACTTTCCTGTGCTTATGTTTCATCATTCCTCCTCCCATCATAATTTCAATGAACCTCCCCTCATTCATCTGCCTCTCATTTACCTAAAGCAATTAGGATGCCAATTGCTTTCCTGAAAAAGCTCACCTCGGTCAACACTGTCTATCTTATTGTCTTCCAAGAGGAATCATAGAAAAAGATATGGGAGAGTGAGCCGCCATAAACTGAGGACAGCCGCTCAAAAAAAAGGCGCCTGCTTATTTTCTATGCAGCCATTCGTGAAAATGAGGCATATTAATATGATGGGATTTTTTTTGAATCAGCAACGCCTCTGCAGAAGGGAAGGGGATACGGATGAATGGATTTACTTTTTCTGATCTTTGTTTTTAGGGTCCTTTTTTTTAATCATGCCGTCACGCAGGAGCTTGTTGTATTTCATCACACCCAGGCACTGTTCCGCGCTCGGACACCAGTCCAGGCAGCTCGCCTCCTTGGTGCGGCTCACCGGGCTCCCGCACTTGGGGCATGTCTGGTTCATTTCATCGGTCCAAATTTCCACCTTGGTCCCGCACTTTTTGCAAAGGAACTCCTCCGGGGATGGCTGCAAAATCTTCTTGGCCCCAGGGCAGATATTCTCAAAAGACATGGGTTCTCCTTGTTCCCCGTCAGACCTTATCCTTCCATTTATTCATCCATCAGGCTGATCGCCGATACAGGGCAGTTCTCTGCCGCGGCCTCACAGCAGCCGGCGATCTCGCAGCCCCCTTCATCGATCACTTCAGCCTTCTCCATCTCTTCATTCAACTGAAAGACCGCCGGGCATATTTCCGCGCACCCCCCGCACCCAATACACGTCTCCTGGTCAATGACGGGCTTCATTTAAGATCCTTTCTTCTTCAAGTGGGCAACTCCCTCCGGTTTAGATGTTGTTCTTAAACTTAACAAATTATCTCCGAGCGGTCAAGCCGGATCGGGAAATGTATTAGGGATGACTTTGGGGACATCCTATTTAAGTCATTCACATGGGAATTTACTTGCATTATTAGGTTATGTAGGGTTAAATCAGTGTAGTTTCATGGAGAGGGATTTTATGCGTATCGCCGTGGGGGCGGACCACGCCGGGCGCCGCTTCAAAGAGGCGCTTTTTCCCTACATCAAGGCATTGGAGAAGTCATAGAAGGGATGCGGATGGCCGAAATCATTTCAGTCAATATCAGCAGGAACAAGGGAGAGAGGAAGAAGCCGGTGGCCTCGGTCATGATCTCGGCGGGCCATGGGATCGAATCGGATGCGCATGCCGGGAAGTGGCACCGCCAGGTCTCCCTGCTCGCTATCGAAAGTATCCGGAAGATGCAGGCGCTGGGGATCGAAGTGGGGCCCGGCGATTTTGCCGAGAACCTGACCACCGAGAATATCAATCTGGTTTCGCTGCCCATCGGGACCAGGCTCCGCATCGGGGATCAGGTCGAGGTGGAGGTTACGCAGATCGGAAAGGTATGCCATGACCGTTGCGAGATCTACCGGCAGGCCGGGGATTGCGTCATGCCGAGGGAAGGGATCTTTGTCCGGGTCCTCTCCGGAGGCGAGGTCAAGCCCGGCGATCCGATTCTCGTCCCATCGGGAGAGGGGCCCTATGTTGAGCCGTGATCATTCTCAGAACGTCCCTGCCGGTTCGGAGAGGTCCTACCGAGTGGCGGTTCTGACCCTGAGCGACAAGGGCGCCCAAGGGATCCGCGATGATGAGAGCGGGAGGCTTCTTCAGGAGATGGTCCGTGACCTTCCCGGAGAGGTGATTTTCTACAAGCTCCTTCCGGACGAAGCGGTTCTCATTGAAGCGCTCCTTTGCGAACTCTCGGACCGTGGAGACGTGGATGTGATCCTGACCACGGGAGGCACCGGCGTCTCTCTTAGGGATGTGACTCCCGATGCCACGCTGCGCGTCATCGACCGGGAGGTCCCCGGCATGGCCGAGGCCATGCGGGCCGCGTCTTTAAAGAAGACCTCACGAGCCATGATCTCACGCGCCGTCTGCGGTATCAGGAAGCAGACTCTGATTATCAACCTCCCGGGAAGTCCCCGAGGCGCCCGGGAAAACCTGACCGTGCTCCTTCCGGCCCTGCCGCACGCAATAGACAAAATCCGGGGGGATCAGCGTGACTGCGCCTCAACATAAAAGAGAGGAGGTCTCTATGATTAAAACCATTTTAATTCCTACGGACGGCTCCGCTTATTCCCGGTATGCCGTAGAGTATGCGGTTGATCTCTGTGCCGCCTTGAAGGCCGATCTGGTTTTGGTTTCGGTGGTGGACGTGCGTTTCGACATGTATGATGTCTACAGCGAGTTTCATTCCCCCGTCCGGATCGAAGAGGTGATCCGGGAGCAGATGAGCAAGGCGCTGGATAAACAGGCCGCAGAAATTCAGGGCCGCGAGATCAAAGTCAGAAAGATCCTGAAGGTCGGGGACGTGATCAACGAGATCCTCACGGTGGTGAAGGAAGAGGGGATCGACCTGATCGTCATCGGCACCCACGGCCGCAAAGGGGTCTCCCGGTTCCTTCTCGGGAGCACCACCGAGAAACTGGTTCGAAGCGCTCCCTGCCCGGTTCTCACGGTCCGTCCGCCGGAAGAAAAGTGATGGTGTTGAAAATGCAAAGTGAGCGGCAGTCCGAAGAATAGATACGGCATAAAAAAGTTCTCTGCACCCCCTGCCCGGACAGGAAACCCACGATTTGGTGAAATTATTCATTGATTCAGGCTCCATAATTGGTTAAAATGTATAAACTTTTCGGTCAGCGCCCGCTGTTCGGGGGAGTTCCGAGAGGGAAGATGAGGTGGGGACATGGGCCGGTTAGACGATCTGCGCAGGGAAATTGATGCCCTGGACGAAAAGATTCTTGATGCGCTGAATCAGAGGGCGGAACTGGCCATCGAGATCGGCAAGATCAAAATGAAGGAGAATCAAACCGTTCATGCGCCTTCCCGGGAGCTCGAAGTCCTGGAACGGCTGGGGAAAAAGAACAAGGGGCCCTTCCCCAATGAGGCCCTCCTTTCGGTCTATCGCGAGATCATGTCGGCGTCACTGGCGCTGGAAGAGCCGGTCAAGGTGGCCTATCTGGGACCGGAGGCGACCTTTTCCCATCTGGCTTGCATGCGGATTTACGGGAATTCGGCCCGGCATGTCCCGGTCAAGAGTATCAGCGAGGTCTTCGATGCCGTGGAGCGGGGGCATGTGCACTACGGTGTGGTCCCGATCGAGAATTCCACGGAGGGCGGGGTCAGCTACACCCTCGACATGTTTCTGGAGTCCGACCTCAAGATCACGTCTGAGATGCTTCTTGAGATCTCGCTTCACCTGATGAGCATTTCCGGCGAGATGGCGAGGGTGCGCAAGGTTTACTCCTTTCCGCAGCCCACGGCCCAGTGCAGGAATTGGATCCGGAAGCATCTCTCCCATATTCCGGTGATTGATGTGGAAAGTACGGCTCGGGCCGCCCAGTTGGCCTCGGAAGACCCGGATTCTGCGGCCATCGCCAGCGAGGCGGCGGTCAAGGTCTATGGCTTGAAGACCATCCAGCAGCGGATTGAGGACAACGCGCAGAACTATACGCGCTTTTTATCCCTATCCAGGGAGATGGCCCCCCGTACAGGGTACGACAAGACCTCCATTCTCTTCTCCTTCAAGAACCGGCCGGGGGCCCTGTTCAACGTGCTTCAACCCTTCGCGGATCATGGGATCAACCTGACCAAGATCGAATCCCGTCCGACCAAAAAAAAGGCCTGGGAATATGTTTTTTACGTGGATATGGAAGGTCATCTAAAAGACCCCTCGGTCAAGGAAGCCCTTCAGTCGCTTCAGGATCAATGTTTCTTCCTCAAGGTTCTCGGTTCTTACCCAAGGGCCCGGAAGTGAAAGGAGGCCCCTGGCATGATCCAGGTCCCGGAGCATATACGCCGCCTGATCCCTTATGTCCCAGGCAAGCCCATAGAAGAGTTGGAGCGGGAATTCAGGCTCAGAAATTCCATCAAACTGGCATCCAATGAGAATCCGCTGGGACCGTCCCCGCGTGCCTTGGAGGCCGTTCAGGGGGCGCTGGCGGGCATTCACCGCTACCCCGACGGAAACGGCTACTATCTGAAAGAGGCGCTTGCCGAACGGCACGGCCTTTCTCCTGAGCAGATCATCCTCGGTAACGGCTCCAATCAGATCCTGGATCTCATTGTGAGGACGTTCTTTCGACCCGGCATGAATGCCGTGACCTCGGAGAGGACCTTCGTGGTTTACCCCATGGCCATGCAGGCTGTAGGAGGGGAGTGCCGGGCCGCGGCCATGAATAAAGAGACGTATGATCTGGATGCCATGGCCGATCTGGTGGACGGAGAGACCCTCTGTGTCTTCATCGCGAATCCGAACAACCCGACAGGAACGGTCATTCACAGGAAGAGCTTCGAGGCATTCATGGAGAGGCTGTCGTCTTCGGTCCTGGTGGTCATGGACGAGGCCTATTTTGAATATGTGGAAGATCCGGAATCGCCGGACGGTCTTGAGTATCTCAAGGCAGGAAAGGATGTGATCGTCCTTCGGACCTTTTCCAAGATCTATGGGCTCGCCGGCCTCAGGATCGGCTACGGCATGGCGGACCCGAAGATCATCGAGGCGATGAACCGTGTGCGGGAGCCCTTCAATACCAATACCCTGGCCCAGGCCGCAGCCCTCTCGGCCATTGGGGACGAGGCCCATGTCCGGGAAAGTCTTGAAGTCAACAGGGAAGGCAAGGCGTTCCTCTATGAGGCATTTGAGCGCATGGGGCTTCCCTACACGCCGACCCAGGCCAACTTTATCTGGGTGGAGACGCCCGTGCCTTCGCGTGAGATCTATGATGCTCTTCTCAGTAAAGGGGTGATCGTGCGGGTCATGGGGGAGCGGCATCTCAGGATCACCATCGGTCTGCCCCGGGAAAATCAGAGGCTGGCCGGGGCGCTGGAGAAGGTGATTGGGGGAAGAATATAAAATAACCATAGGAGGTTTTCAGTAAATCCTAAATTCGAAATCCGAAATTCTAAACAATATCTAATGACCAAAATTAAAAGTTCGAAACAGTATAATGGGGAGCAGAATTGTTTAGAATATTTGAATTTTGAAATTCGAATTTGTTTAGGATTTAGATATTAGAATTTAGAATTTAAAAAGAGGAAACATGCCCGTTCATTTCAAAAGAGTTGTGATCATCGGCGTCGGCCTGATCGGCGGCTCCCTGGCCCTGGCCGGAAAGAAAAAGGGGTTGTTCGGCGAAGTCATCGGGGTGGGGAGGAACAAGGCCAATCTGGATGCGGCCGTGAACATGGGCGCCGTGGACCGGTATGTCCATGATCCCAAAGAGGTCTGCAAGCATGCGGACCTGATGGTGCTCGCAACACCCGTGGAGAGGATCCTCTCCATCGGACGGGAGACCGCCCCCCTTATGCGAAAAGGGGCCTGCCTCACCGACGTGGGGAGCGTGAAGCAGGCCATTGTCTCGGGGCTGGATGAGATCCTGCCTGACGGCGTGCATTTTGTGGGAGGACATCCCATTGCCGGGAGCGAGGAGTCAGGCGCTGCGGCGGGCCGCTTCGACCTCTTCGAAGGGGCACGGACCGTGCTGACGCCGACCCGTTCCACAGACCCGGAGGCGCTGAGAAAAATCCGGTCCCTGTGGGAGGGGGTCGGTTCCATGGTGGTGGAGATGGACGCCTCCGAGCATGATGTCATCCTCGCGGCTGTAAGCCATCTCCCCCATATGGCGGCCTATGCCTTGGTCAACACCCTCTCCGGTATGAAGGATCGTCATCCGAGCATTCCGTCATTTGCCGCCGGGGGATTCAAGGATATCACCCGGATCGCCGGGAGCCACCCGGAGATGTGGAAGGAGATCTGCAGGATGAACAAGAAGAACATCCTGAAGATGATCGGAGACTATACCCGGGCGTTGAACAGCATTCAGGTGAAGATTGAGCAGGATCGTTTTGAGGAGCTGAGCCGCCTCTTTGAGCAAGCCCGAGGATTCAGAAAGGATCTGTGAGCATGGAACATTTGACGGTTGGAAAATCCCGGGGCATTCGGGGGGAGATCACGGTCCCCGGCGACAAATCCATCTCCCACAGGGCTGTGATCCTGGGGGCGATTGCCGAAGGGATGACCGAGGTGAGGGGCCTGCTTCGAGGCGAGGACTCCCTCAATACGCTCAGGGCCTTTCAGAAAATGGGTGTGGAGATCAGAGACAGCGGGGACCGGATCCTCATCCGTGGCGCAGGCCTTCGGGGTCTTAAGGAACCCATGGAAGTCCTGGACATGGGAAACTCCGGCACAGGGATCCGTCTTCTGTCCGGCCTGCTTGCGGGGCAGGATCTTTTTGCCGTCCTTGCCGGAGACGCCTCCCTGAGCCGGCGTCCCATGGGACGGGTCACCCGCCCGCTCCGAGAGATGGGGGCAAAGATTCTCGGCAGGGATGACGGATCTCTGGCCCCTCTTGCCATCCAGGGCGGTGAGCTTCACGGCATAGACTATGTCTCTCCTGTGGCGAGCGCCCAAGTGAAATCGGCGCTCCTCCTGGCAGGGCTCAACGCCGAAGGACGGACCTCCGTGACCGAACCCTCCCTTTCACGGGATCATACCGAGAGGATGCTCCGCCGGTTCGGGGTCCAGGTCGAGCAGAGCGGGACGACTGTATCTGTCAACGGAGTGGAGCGCTTTTCCGGGACCAGGATCAGTGTCCCCTCGGATTTTTCTTCGGCCGCTTTCTTTATTGTGGCGGCGCTGATTGTGGACGGGTCGGATCTCCTCATCAGAAATGTGGGGATCAATCCGACCCGGACCGGCCTGCTTGGGATTTTGAAGAGGATGGGCGCCAGGATGGATCTTGAAAACAGGGATGGCGGCGAGGAACCCGTGGCGGACATCCATGTGCAGACCTCCCATCTTAAGGGGACCAATGTTGCGCCTGAGGAGGTTCCCGCCGCCATAGACGAGTTTCCCATCCTCTGCGTGGCCGCGGCCATGGCCTCCGGGACGACACGGATCATCGGCGCCTCTGAGCTTCGCTTCAAGGAGACCGACCGGATCCGGGCCATGGCCGTCAATCTCCAGATCGTGGGATCGGAGGTGGAAGAGCTTGAGGATGGGTTGCTGATCCTCGGACAGGAGAGCTTGAAAGAGGGGGAATGCAACAGCTTCGGGGATCATCGGGTGGCCATGGCCATGGCCGTCGCCGGGCTCCGGTCCGAACCCGGGATCACGATTCTGGATACCGGCTGTATCCGCACCTCTTTCCCTGGCTTTGAGGAGATGTTGAAGCAAGTTGCAAGGGAGGAAAAATGAAGCGCGGGTCTATCGTGACCATTGACGGGCCCTCGGGTGCAGGAAAGAGTACCGTGGCGAGACAGCTCGCTGAACGATTGGGATACCGATATATCGACACCGGCGCCATGTACCGGGCGATCGGATGGCTGGCCAGAGAAAGGAAGGTCCCATTTCATGACGGCTCGGAGCTCCATGCGCTCCTTGAGAGCGCAAGCCTCTCTTTTGAGGAAAAGGATGGGAGTACCCGTATCCTGGTCAACGGCACGGACGTGACCGGCCTCATCCGGAAACCCGATATGGGAATGGTGGCCTCGGATATCTCAGCCATTGAGCCGGTCAGGAGATGGCTTTCCTCCCTGCAGAGAAAACTCGGCGAGCAGGGGAATGCCGTTCTCGAAGGGCGGGACATGGGCACCGTGGTCTTTCCGGATGCGGATTATAAATTTTTTCTCACCGCCTCCCTGTATGAGCGTGCAAGAAGGCGTGCCGAGCAGATCAAAGAAAAAGGAGATGAGGTTGACTTGGATGCCGTGATCAAGGAGGTCTCCCTGCGTGACAGAAACGACTCCACCCGATCCCTTTCCCCCCTTCGCAAGGCCGAGGATGCCGTGGAGATCGACACCACGTCCATGACCATCCAGGAGGCCGTTGAGAGGCTGATCAGGGAGATCCGGACAGGCCGAGGCAAAAACAGGGGATCATAGATCATGGAAATCATTATTGCCGGCCATGCCGGGTTCTGTTTCGGTGTAAAGAGAGCGATTTCGACCGCCTATGAAACGGTGGACAAGGCCGGGGGGGAGGTCGGCACCATCGGCCCGCTTATCCACAACCCGCAAGTGGTTTCCCGCCTTGAATCCGTGGGCGTACGGCCCATAGAGAATATACGGGATTTCCATGGTGAGGCGCTGATCATCCGATCACACGGTGTCTCCCAATCCATGGTAAAAACAGCGGAAGATGCAGGGATTCGTCTTGTGGATGCCACATGCCCTTTTGTCAAAAAGGCCCAGGAATACGCCCGTCGGCTCAAAGAGGAAGGCTATACCGTGGTGATCGTGGGAGACAAGAACCACCCCGAGGTACGGGGAATCCTCTCCTATGCCGGGGAGTCGGCGCTCGTTGCGGCAATCCCTCAAGACCTTGACGTTCTGAACAAGGTGCGAAAGATCGGGATCATCGCTCAGACCACCACCACATTTGAAAAGTTTGAACAGGTTGTGAAGCAATGCCTGCATCAAGCGAACGAGATCAAGATCTATAATACCATCTGCGACGAGACTCATGTCCGCCAGCAGGAGGCCCAGGGGATTGCGCGGCGGGTGGATGTGATGCTGGTCGCGGGAGGAAGGAACAGCGGGAACACGACACGGCTTGCCGAACTCTGCCGCCTCACCGGGACCCGGACCTTTCATATCGAGACCCGGGATGAGATCGATCCGGCCTGGTTTCATGGGGCCGGCAAGGTCGGGATCACGGCGGGCGCATCCACGCCCGAGTGGATCATTGAGGAGATGATAGAACGGCTGAATCAAATCTCAGGGGAATCCGTATGAAACATGAGACCCGGCGGTCCATGCCATCGGAACGGCAGGTAGGATAAAAAGATGATCATCTCCAAAAGAGTGGGTGAAAACAAAAGGGGCCAAGGGTTCTAAGGATTTTAGGGGTCAAGTGAACCCCGTTAGAGGTTGTCCTCACACTACAAAGATATTGACAAAACCTCTGAAAAATTTTATGGTTGCAAATGAGGGTACATCCGTTGTAAGATACAATATTTCACGGCGATCCTTTTTTCTGCCGTGACGGAAAGGCTTGCCTTTCTGAAAAAAAAATCAGGAGGTTTCAAGGGATTATGAGCGATCATCAGGAAGAGAAAAATCATTCAACGATTGACAATGGCGTAAAGGAGGATCTCAATCCCGGCGTATCCACCCGGGAGGAAGATGAGTTTACCCCCGATCTGATGGCCAAAATGTACGAGGAGACGTTTAAGAACGCCAAGGAAGGATCCGTCATTAAAGGCAGGGTTCTCAAAGTGACCAAGGATCATGTGGTCGTTGATATAGGGTTCAAGTCCGAGGGATTGGTCCTGAGCGAAGAGTTCATGGCCGATGGAGAGTTCAAAATCAAGGTCGGCGACGAAGTGGACGTCATGATCGAACAGGTGGAGGACAGCGAGGGCCAGATCGTTCTTTCCAAGGAGAAGGCGGACCGCCTCCGGGTTTGGGAGAATATTTCCAAGGCTTATGAAGAGACCAGGAGCGTGGAAGGGGTGGTCCTTTCGAGAATCAAGGGGGGCCTCTCCGTGGATATCGGCATCCGGGCTTTTCTCCCCGGTTCTCAGGTGGATATCCATCCTGTGCGGAACCTGGAAAAATTCATCGGCAAAAAACTCCAGATGAAAATCATCAAGATGAATCAGAAGCGCGGGAATATCGTCCTCTCCCGAAGGGCGCTCCTTGAGGAAGAACGCAAGCTGCTCAAGGTGGATACCCTGAAGAACCTGGAGGAGGGGAAGGTCATCAAGGGGATCGTCAAGAACCTGACCGAGTACGGCGCCTTTATCGATTTGGGAGGAATAGACGGCCTCCTTCATATTACGGATATGTCATGGGGCCGTGTCCACCATCCATCCGAGCTTTTTTCACTCGGTGATGAAGTGGAAGTCGTTGTTCTCAAGTTCGACAGGGAAAACGAACGGGTTTCCCTCGGCTACAAGCAAAAGTCACGGGACCCCTGGGAATCCGGGGAAAAGAAGTACCCGGTGGGGAGCCGCGTCAAGGGTAAGGTGGTCAGCCTGACCGATTACGGCGCCTTTGTTGAACTGGAGGAAGGACTGGAGGGCCTGGTTCATGTCTCCGAGATGTCCTGGACACAGAAGATTCGAAACCCATCCAAGGTGGTATCCGTGGGTGACATCGTTGAATCCGTGGTTCTCAATATTGATGTCAAGAATAAGCGGATCTCGCTCGGGATGAAGCAGGCCGAGAGCAATCCGTGGGATATTATCGTGGAAAAGTATCCTGTCGGTGCCAGGATCAACGGCGCCGTGAGGAACCTCACGGATTTTGGAGCATTCATCGGCCTTGAGGAAGGGATTGACGGGCTGGTCCATATCTCCGATATGTCCTGGACCCGGAGGATCAAACATCCCTCGGAGATCCTGAAGAAAGGGGAAACCATCGAGGCGGTTGTCCTCCATGTGGACAAGGAAAAGGAACGCCTATCCCTAGGGATCAAACAACTGGTTCCCGATCCATGGACTGACGTTGCTGAGAAATTCCGGATCGATTCTGTCGTAACCGGCCGGGTGATCAAGATCACTGATTTCGGCGTGTTTGTCGAATTGGAGAACGGAATCGAAGGTCTCATTCATATCAGTGAAGTGGATCTGGATCCGCATGCCAAGGTCGAAAACATTCTTTCCATCAACACGGACATCAAGGCCGCTGTGGTCAAAATAGACGCCGAGGAGCGCAAGATCGGCCTTTCCATCAAAAAATATCTTGAAGGTCTTGAATCGGCGGAGCTCAAAGAGTATATGGAGAGCCATGAGGCGATGCGGACGACCATGGGGGATCTCATGGGAGGATCTTCAGGAACCGAGCCCTCTTCGGCAACTGAAACCAGTGAAAATTGACGGATCTTCGAATCCACAAGGAGCGGAACTTGGATCCGCCCGCCCTATGATCCTCCCTGCCTGCCGGCAGGGGAGGTCGCTGCGTCGCCATATTTAAGAACAGGACCGCTTAGGCTGCGAGGAAAACGACCATGAAAAAGAACGCTGTCATCCGTTTTTTAACTCTGGCCGTCGGGCTTGCTCTCTTTGTTTTCATTACGGTTTTTATCCTTTCCTCAATCCTGGGTAAAAAAGATCATGGTATGGCCGCGCTCGGACGGGAAAAGATCGCCGTGATCGAGATTCAAGGGATTATTCTTGATTCCAAGGATATCCTTGATCATCTGAAGCTTTTCAGCGAAGACAGAAACGTCAAGGGGATCATCCTCCGCATTGACAGCCCCGGTGGCGCCGTGGCCCCGTCACAGGAGATTTATTCCGAGATCAGGAAGATCCATGAGAAAGGCGAGAAGAAGGTTGTCGCCTCTTTTGGGAACGTGGCCGCATCGGGGGCCTATTACATCGCCTCTGCAACGGACAAGATCGTATCCAACCCCGGGACCATCACGGGCAGCATCGGCGTGATTATGGAGATGTCCAATATTCAGGAACTCCTGGACAAGATCGGGGTTGAGAGCTATGTCGTCAAAAGCGGGAAATACAAGGATATCGGTTCCATCACTCGGCCTATGAGTGAGGAGGAGAGCCAGATCCTGCAGAGCGTGCTTGATGATGTCCATATGCAGTTTATGGAGGACGTATCCAAAGGACGCGGGATGGCCATGGACAAGATTAAAGAGATCGCAAACGGGAGTATCTTCTCAGGGAGGCAGGCCCTCGGCCTCGGTCTTGTGGATAAACTGGGCAGTTTTCAGGATGCCGTGGATCTGACCAAGGAACTTACGGGTATTAAAGGGGAGCCCGACCTGATCTACGAGAAAAAGGAAAACCTGAAATGGCTGGACCTTCTGAAAAAGGGGGCGGTCGGGGATCTGATTCAGAAAAAAATAGGCAAAGTGAGTTCAGGGGCGCTTTATCTCATGCCCTGATCCGGCTTGGATCAATTATTTTTCCCCGCTTTCGCAGGTTCTTTGGTCTCGTCTTTGACCGCCGGCTCGGACTCTGAAGAGATGCCGAGTCCATGGATCCTCCCCTCGTACTCTTCCCTGATGCGGTCCATATCCTGCTGAAGTTTATTCACATCTTCCTGAATCCTGTCAGCCTCTTTGAAGAGATCCTGGATGGTTCCGTCATGAAAGACATTGGACTGGCTGTCCTGTGTTCGGAGTGTGTACAACCGATTCCCCATCTTCGCCATGACGCCGTCCATCTCTTTTTTCAAAGTGTTGCTCCTAAGGTTCATCCGGGTCAGTTTTGTTTTTTCCTCTGCCTTGAGGGTGATCTTGGAGGTTGCGGTCTTGATCCCCTGATAGGCATCATCCATGCCTTTTTTGATTTTTTCCCACATATTCATCCCTCCTTTTTTATACAGAGCGACATAACTTTGCATACCTTTGTTGCTTCCTCGTCTCGTCGCTGCGGCGTACTATCAGTACGCCTCACTCCTCGACTTCGTCGCGCCTCGGTCTGCTTTGTTCTATCCCTCTGTATGCGAGTTTATTTATTACTCTATGTGTATAGCAATATCATAACCAAATATATCTCATATTTTCTGTTTTGCAAGTGCGTAAAACACCATCCTTCTTCATGAGCCTGTTTGAGCCCGTTCGGGACAGGGAGAGGCCGGAGGCAGCAACCCCTGGCTACTCTGAGCAGGGGATACAGAGTTTTCTCCCTTTGTCTTCCTTAATCCGGGAGGACATGACTTTTTCGCCGCATTTCTCGCAGCGCAGGCTCGGATAGATCCGGGCCATGGGCGGAGGCTCGTACTCGATTTCATGGATCCTGAGGATTTGCTCATCGTCCGCGGTTAAAATCTCCTCAACCTTCCGCGCCTTGAGTTCCCGGACCCGTTTGACCAGGTCAGGGTTTCGCTCACCGGAGAGATACCTTTCCCAGGCCTTTTTGTCCTCGGGGGATTCCCTGGGTGTGTAATCCACGGAAATCCTGAGCCCTTTGCCGGCGGATCGGCCGAAAAAAGTATAGACTTGTTTGCCGAAATCCTTGAAGATGAGATTCCCTTTGCCGAAGGTGCACCCGGTCATGACTTGGATGGCATCCACTGAACAGGAGTCGTTCTCCACAACGGCCACGATCTCTTCATCCGCGGAGCGCTCGCCCAGGGCCTTCAATGCCGCTTTGGCCGCGCGGTAGCCGTAGGCCAGTCCCGGACAGATGTGCCCATGGAACTCGATCACCTTCCTGAGTGTGTCGTCGTATTCCATATCCGTTCCCCTTCAAGGATCAACGTGTTGTCAAAACCTGACCACAGAGAACACAGGGTATTTCTCTCAGCACTCTGTGGTTATCTCTCCCTCCCTCTGGTGTGCCTCGAGAGGAATACGGTTACTATAACATAGTTATGGGAATCCGGCTATTCTGAATCGGATATTCTCAAGATTGACAGCGGACGGCCGTTTATGTATGGTGTAACGGGTGAATGGCATGGCGGCTTCCCGGCCGAGGACAGAAACCGGGGGGACTTTTCCAGCAGGGTATTTTAATGGACGAATGGATGATCCGGACGTTTGATCTTACAAAAAAGTTCGGGAGCTTGACTGCCGTAAACCGGTTGAATCTCTCGATTCATCAGGGGGAGATCTTCGGCCTTCTCGGGCCCAACGGCGCCGGCAAGACCACCACGATCCGAATGCTGACCACCCTCGCAAAGATTTCAGACGGCCGCGCCTTTGTAAGCGGTATCAACGTGGAGGATCGCCCGCTGGAGGTGAAGAAGATCATCGGCGTGGTGCCTCAGGGGTTGAACCTCGAGATCGAACTCACGGCAGAGGAGAATCTGGACTTTCACGGCCGGCTTCATAAGATGCCGAAGAAACAAAGGCGGGATCGGGCCTCGGAGATTCTCGGCTTTGTCGGACTCGATGATAAAAGCAAGGTCCAGGTCGATCATTTTTCAGGGGGGATGAAACGGCGGCTCCTGATCGCCAGGGCATTGATGCACAGGCCCAGGATCCTGTTCATGGACGAACCTACCGTCGGCCTGGATCCGCAGATCCGGAGAAAGATCTGGGGCCTGATCCAGGATCTCAAGGACCAGGGGATCACCATCCTGATCACCACGCACTACATCGAAGAGGCCGAGGCCTTATGCCATCGGGTCGGGATCCTGCGGAAAGGAGAGCTGATAGCCTTGGATTCCCCGAACGGACTCAAGCGGGATCTGGGCGAGTATGCCGTGGAATGCCAGAACCGCAACGGATGCGATGTCCGGTTTTTCAAGGAGCGCAGGGAGGCCGTGGCCTATGCGGGGAGCTTGAATCAGGACCTGATGATCCGCCAGACCAACCTGGAGGATGTGTTTTTGAATCTGACCGGAGAGAAGATCCATCATGAATAGCCCCGGATTCTACACGATCTTCTGGAGGGAGATGCTCTCCATCCGGAAGAAATTCTGGAAATTTCTGGCCGGCAGCCTGGTCATGCCGTCCCTGTATCTCGTGACCTTCGGATGGGGGCTCGGGCGGGGGATCAACGTGCATGGATTAGACTATCTGGTCTTCGTGCTTCCCGGCATCATTGCCCTCTCCGCCATGAACAACAGCTTTTCAGGCGTTGCGGTCACATTGAATATCAGCAAGCTTTATTACCGGACCATTGAAGAGATCCTGGTCTCCCCGGTAAGCCACTGGTCCATCGCCCTCGGACGCGTTCTATCAGGCTGTTTTAAGGGACTCTTCTCCGCCTTGCTCCTGATCCTGATCAGCCTGATGCTCCACATTCAGATCCGATACAACGCGGCCTTTTTCGGGATCCTTTTTTTAACCTGTTTCATCTTTGCATCTCTCGGCGTTCTGGCCGCCATGCTGGCCAAGTCGCACGAGGACATGACCAACTTCACTAATTTTGTGATCCTCCCCATGTCTTTTTTATCCGGAACCTTCTTTCCTCCCGAACGTCTTCCGGAACCCTTCGCGACGCTCATCATGGTCTACCCCCTGACCCACGCCGCGGTGTCCTTGCGCAGCCTGGTGGCAGGAAACGGCGTCCCCTTCATCTCACTTCTTGTGATCCTCTTTTATGGGGTGGTTTTATTCATCCTGGGCGGCAAAGCGATAAAACGGCTGGAGCTTTGAACCGATGCATCAGCCCCTGTTCTTGATCACTCCCTGATGCTTCTGGATAAAAGAGACAATCTTCTGAAGGCATTCCGTGGCATAGTCTTCGATCATCTCTTCGATCTGGTGAAGGTCTCCGATATTACGGGTCAGGAACCGGTCCAGGAGGTTGTCCTGTCCGATGATCAGCGGGCTCCCGTAGCGTCCGATGCGTCGTGAGAGGACGTGATGGAGGGGGATACCGATATTCCGGTAGAGGAGCAGAATCTCTTTGGCCTCTTTTTCTTCAATTAGATGATCGAGGCGGAATTTATGGATGTACCCTTCAAAAGGGAGGATGCTCTGTCCGGAAAACCTGACGGGTCCCATATCCCGTGGATTGTCGCCATCCAGGTCTTCCTCCCTGTAATGGACGATCAGGAGATCATGGACGAACATGTCGAGAAACGAAAAGGCAAGACTCAACGCCCCGATCAGGATACCGGTTTCCAGAGAGCGTGTGATCCCGGAGATCATGTATCCGGCAGAGCCGCCCTTGAGCGTCAGACGGAGATTTTCGTATTCCTTCTGAAGTTTCTTGATTTCAGCGACCTTTTTAGGTTCAAACTGTTTTTCCAGTGGTCGGATCGGCATGACACCCCTTTCTTCCTGCATTCTGAGAAGGTACTTTCTTATATCACAGAATGGGGGAAGTTCCAAGAACAAATCAACACCCCGCCAAAGATGCGGTTTCTCAATTTAGGATAGGGCCACTAAGTGGTCCTGTTCGTAAATATGGTAACGTACCGAGAGTGCCGTAGAGCAGTCTCATCAAGGCGCGCGACTGCGGCGTACCCCTCTGGTACGCCGCAAGGAGTGGAACGCCGAGGAGACTGCCCTACGGCACTCGAATGCGACCGTATTTACGAATAGGGCACTAAGGTAAGCAGGGCCTTCAGGACGGCGTCCACAGTGCCCTCTGCGGCCTCACAATCGTCCGGGTCCATGAAAAAGAGCCGCCGCGCCCGCTGCCAGGGTTCGGGGAACCCGGCACGAATGAAACAGCGGATTTGACAAGGTTCACGAAATCGGTTTTAATAAGAAGTGTTAAGAAACTGGAGATACCCGAAAATTCAAAGGAGTGATACCATGACACTGACGGCTTCCAACATGCTTCCTTTGGGCACGATCGCTCCTCCCTTCACCCTTCCGGACCCGGTGGAGGGGGACGAGAAGCGCCTCAATGAACTCAAATCGGACAAGGCCACGGTGGTCATGTTCATCTGCAACCATTGCCCCTATGTGAAGCATATCCGGGAAGAGCTGGTCAGTGTCTCAAGTGAATATATCAAGAAAGGGATCTCCTTCGTGGCCGTCAATGCCAATGATGCGGGAAACTATCCGGACGACTCGCCGCAACGGATGAAGGAGGTAGCGGAAGCATTCGGCTATCCTTTCCCCTACCTCTATGATGAATCCCAGGAGACCGCCAGGGCCTATAAGGCCGCCTGCACCCCGGACTTTTATGTCTTTGACGGGGATTTGAAGCTCGTCTACCGCGGGCAGTTCGATGATTCGAGGCCGGGGAGCGGAATCCCGGTGACCGGAAAGGATTTGCGCGGCGCCCTGGATCGGATCTTGCGGGGCGAACCCGTCAGTCCGGACCAGAAGCCGAGCATGGGGTGCAACATCAAGTGGAAGTGACCCGCAGGCCGTGTGGGCTGCAGGGGATCTATATTTCAGAAGAGGCATCCGATATCAAAAGGAGATCCATATGGCAAGGGTAGTCCTGATTCTTGCGGATGGGTTTGAGGAAGTGGAGGCCATGGCCGTCGTGGATGTGCTGAGAAGGGCGGAGATCGAGGTGCTGATCGCCGGCCTGCATCAAGGGCCCGTGACAAGCGCCCGCAAGGTCAAGGTCATTCCCGACACGGTGGTGGATTCCATACGGGTTGAGGACTTTGATATGCTTGTCCTGCCCGGCGGACAGCCAGGCTCAGACCATCTCAATGCCGACAGGCGGGTAAGGGATCTGATCAGGGACTTCCATGATAAAGGGAAGCTTATCGGAGCGATCTGCGCGGCGCCTTATGTGCTTGCCGATGCAGGCATCCTCGACGGAAGGCGTGTGACCTCCTACCCCTCTTACAGGGACAAGCTCGGCGCCGCTCTCTATGAGGAGAAGACCGTGGTCGAGGACGGGAACATCCTGACCAGCCGGGGGCCCGGCACGGCGCTCTGCTTCGGCCTCGCGATTGTCCGGAGGATGATCGGGAAGCAAAAGGCGGAGCAGATCAGGGAGGCCATGCTGGCGCCGCAGGTCTGCGAGTGAAGTCTCTTCATCCGCGGGATCGTCACTTTTTTGCTTGTGAACCCATGAACCGTATATAGATAAAGAGATTGAAGGCAAGAACCAGGATGCCCAGGAGGACCTGAATCTTCCGCGTGAGCATCCCGGGATAAAGGACCGGAAGAATGTAGTGTTCTACAAACCCGCCCGAATAGCCTGCCTCTCCGCCCATCATGCGGAGCCGGTTTTCTAATGGGGTAAGCGGGCAGACCCACCCCGCAAATTCAATAAGCGCGGCCCAAATCACGGCCGGCACATGCAGCCAAATGATTTTCGGCCGGCTGAATGTCAGCGCCGCGCCGAAAACCGCGAAGAGGATGAAGGCGACGTGGCCTATCACAAGGAGATCTGCAAGGAGACGGTAGGGCATGGTTTTATACTCCACAAACGCCGTATCCGAATTATTGCATAAAACATGGTCCGTGTGAATAATAAACAACACTCTTCCGCGATGACCCAAAAGATAAGCGATGGTCAAAATAATGTAGTTACAGATTGTAAATCGTATTGACAATTTGTAAAACTGGAAGAGCCGGACCAAATGGAATTTGCCAATGAAGACCCGCGGGGCTTTCTTGCCGGATATCCTGACGGGGCGGTGCTGGATGAGGTCCAACGCTGCCCTCCATTATTTTCTTACCTCCAGGGAATCGTGGATAAAAAAAGAGAGGCGGGTCTGTTTGTCTTGACCGGCTCCCGGCAGTTTGGTCTCATTTCCGGAATTACCCAGTCGCTTGCAGGCCGAGTGGGCATTCTGCATCTGCTGCCTTTTTCGCTGACGGAGCTCAAAACCGGCAAAATAGCGCCCGAAGGTTTGAATGAAATGCTCTTTAAAGGATTCTATCCCCCTCTCTATGACCGTGAGCTTTCACCTTCGGGGTGGTATGCCAATTATGTTTTTACCTATGTTGAGCGGGACGTCCGGCAGATGATCAGCGTGCGGGATCTGAGCGTCTTTCAGAGGTTTGTCCGTATGTGCGCTGCCAGAACCGGACAGATCCTGAATCTCTCCGGACTGGCGAATGACTGCGGTATTACCCACAACACGGCAAGGGCGTGGCTATCGGTATTGGAGGCGAGTTATATCATATTTTTACTCCAGCCCCATCACAGAAATTTTGGAAAGAGACTGATAAAAACCCCCAAGCTTTATTTTTACGATACCGGTCTTGCGGCATGGCTCTTGGGTATCCAGGATATCGGGCAAATGTCTATACACGCCATGCGGGGTTCTCTTTTTGAAAGCTGGGTTGTCAGTGAGTTGTTAAAGGGGAGATACAACAGGGGACTGGCTTCAAACCTTTATTTCTGGAGAGACAACACGGGAAATGAGATTGATGTGCTGGTTGAAAAAGCGGATACCCTTATTCCAATAGAGATAAAATCAGGCCAGACCATAACAAAGGACTACTTTGCAGGGATTAAGAAGTGGCTCAAGATCACTGACAATGTTGCGAAACACCCCTATATTGTATACGGCGGCAACGAAGGCCAAAGACGACTGGGTGTAGAGGTCTTGCCTTGGAGAGATATAGGAAAGGTGTCTGCAAAGGTATAATGTATTTGTTTTTTGCGCTCACAGATTTGTTCTTGAAAGGGGGCCGGAATAAGGGTAAGGTATTCACCTACCCAATAATGAATGTTTTCATAACGTCGGACAGTGCAGCCTTATGTTATTGAAGAGAAAGACGGCCCTAAGTTTTTTTATCAGCGCCTCGATCATTGCCATACTGGTAGGCTTTGAGTATGTCAGCTTCGTTAAAATCAGAAATGAAATCCATCTCCTTGAAATTACGGACACCATCAGGAGTGAGTCCTTACAACTCAGACGGCATGAGAAGAATTTTTTCCTTTACCCTCTTAAGGCGGAAGAGGAATCAGAGGCCGTCTTCAAGCGTATCGGCGTGCTGAAGAGTATCCTGAAAGATCATCTTTCCAAGGACAATACCGGTAGGTTTCCCCGCTTGCAGATCTACATCCAGGAGTACGAGCAGAGATTTAAGAGGATACAGGATTCGATAAAGGACTTGTCATCTGAATTTGAATCCATAAAGGCTTCGTACACGGACTACGCAAAATTCTTCCCGATCATTGAATTGACATTTCTTGAGCATCCCCTTGTCGGGTTGGCATTCATGGAAAAGATATTTCTATTACCCCCCGGCCACAGACTGATTGCCGGGCTGAAAGATCTTGATTCGGAGATCAACCTCCTCAGAAAAAACGGAGAAGATATCATCAACACATCCCAGGAGATGGACAAGGTCGCGAGAGCCAGCGTGGACCATACCATCTCCATTTCTCAGATGGCCATCGTTGTATTTTTCTCTCTTTTCCTGGTCATCGGGATCGGGACGCTCTTCTTTATCAGCAGGAGCGTCGTGGACCGGCTGAAATTCCTTACAGATGTTGTAGAGAAGACAGGGAAGGGAGACTTCTCTCAGGTGAAGGTGCCTTCGCAGAAATGGGGAGGGGATGAGGTGGGCGTGCTCATTGGAGAATTCAATGCCATGGGGATAAAACTGCTCCAGAGAGAAGACGAACTGCGCAGGAAGAACGCAGAATTATACCAGAGCAAAAAGCTGGCCGCGATCGGGACGTTGGCATCGGGGGTTGCCCATGAACTCAATAATCCGCTGAATAACATTTATATATCCGTACAGCGGCTGGTGATGGAAATCGGAGACGGTTACCCCATGATCATCAAAGAATCCATAGACGATATTCTGAGCCAGACGATCAGGGTGAAGCGGATTGTCGGAGACATCCTGGAATTTGCAAGGGGAAGGGATCCCCAGTTCAGAGAGATGGAACTGAATGCCGTGATATCCAGGGCGTACGAGCTGTTGGGCGGCTCCGTGAACGTGGAAAAGATCAACTTTTCCATGGATTCAGAGCCGGATGGCGTTCTGATATCAGCGGATCCGGAACAGATGGAGCGGGTCATGGTGAATCTTTTCAGCAATGCCGTGGATGCCATGCCGGGCGGGGGGGATCTGAAGGTCAAGGTGAAAACCCGCAAAGACCGTGTGGAGATGACCGTATCCGATACGGGCAAGGGGATGTCCGCCGAGACCATTGATAAAATATACGACCCGTTTTTCACCACAAAGGACAAAGGGACAGGGCTCGGGCTTGCGATCGTTTTTAATATCATCAAGAAACATCATGGCGTTATCCTGGTTCAAAGTGAAGAAGGTAAAGGGACTACATTTATGATCACATTGCCCAAAGGGAAAGGGTAGTCATGGCATTCAAAGTCCTTGTCGCGGAAGATGAGAAGATCACCCTGAAGCATCTTCTTTATACGTTAAAGCAGGAAGGATACGATGTTCAAGGAGTCCCAGACGGGAAGGAGGCCCAGAAGAAGATGGAGAGCGGCTATTACGACGTCCTGATTGCGGACATCAAGATGCCCGGGCTGACCGGAATAGAGCTTCTTGAGACGATCAAGGAGAAACGTCTGGAAACCGAGGTGATCATCATCACGGGTTTCGGCAGCATCGGATCGGCCATTGACGCCATGAAAAAGGGGGCATACGACTATATTACCAAGCCCTTTGACCTGGATGAGATCATCCTGAAGGTAAAGAAGATCCAGGAGCAGAAGATTCTGAAAAAGGAGAACATCGCCCTGAAGACCATCTTGGGCGTGAACAGGACGTTCTCTATAATCGCCGAGAGCGAGGGCATGAAGAAGATCTTGAGCCTTGTGGAGAATATCAGGGAATCGGATTGCAACGTGCTGCTCACGGGCGAAAGCGGTGTGGGGAAGAACCTGATCGCCAGAATCATCCATTCCACGAGCAGGAGAAAGGACAGGCCGTTTCTCTCCATAAACTGTGCAACTCTTACCGAGGAACTCCTCGCGAGCGAATTGTTCGGGCATGAGAAGGGCGCATTCACAGGTGCGGTCGCGGCCAAGCAGGGGCTCGTGGAGGTTGCAGACACCGGGACCCTCCTCCTTGATGAAATTGCCGAGATGCCCCCCGCACTTCAGGCAAAATTGCTGAAGGTGATCGAAGAGGGCGAATTCTTCCGGGTCGGGGGAACAAAGCCCATTCATGTGGATGTCCGGTTCATCGCGGCGACAAACCAGAATGTCAACACGCTCATATCCCAGGGGCGGTTCAGGGAGGACCTCTATTACAGGCTGAATGTGATGGAGATCTTCATTCCGGCCTTGAGGGATCGGAGAAAGGATATAGGGCCTCTTACCGCATACTTCCTGAAGAAACACCTGCCCAAGTACAACAAGAAAATCACAGGCTTCTCTCCGGGAGCTATGGAGATCTTCAAGGGGTACAGTTTTCCAGGGAATGTCAGGGAACTCGAGAACATCATCGAACGGGCCATTATCCTTGAGAAGAAGGACTTGATCTCTGCTGAAAGCCTGCCTCAGAGCATCAAGATGTTCCATATTGAAACAGTCGAGCCCAGCAGGATCAAAACCATTGAAAAGCTGAACAGGGATTACGCCGAGAAAGTCCTTGCGTTTGTCGGAGGCAATAAATCCAAGGCCGCAGAGCTCCTGGGCATATCCAGAACGAGCCTGTGGAGAATCCTCAAAGAGGAATAGTGTTCACCACTGTTCCAATCTGAAACACCAAACCCACCCACCTTTTTTAAAAAATCATTTAAAATCAATAAGTTAGCATTTGGCATCCATCTTGCTTTATCAATAGGTAACTTTCTGCAAATGGTTGCAGGGAATGATTGAAACGGAGGCGAAGATGAGAACGAAGCAGCTTTTATACGTGATGAAATCGGATGAGAACCTGGAGGAAGGACTGTCCTATGCCATCGATCTGGCTAAGATGATGAACAAGGGGATTACTGTTCTGCTCCTTTACAACAAGAAGTTACAGAAAAGATTTGAAGACGCCATGATGGCGGTGACCTTTGCCGAGGCGAATGAACATGAGACCGCGAAGGAGATTATGGCAGAGGGCCTGAAGAACGGTGATGATGCGCATGATACGAAAATTGATGACCTCATGCAAAAGTGCAAGACATCCGGGGTGAATGTGAATATCTACGGTGTGACGCTGGATGCCATGAGCGCGGTTAGAAATTTTCTCAAGCAAAAAACGTTCATTGATCTCGTCCTGCTGAGCCCCGGGGTCACGACCAGCGGAAAATGGACCAAAGGGGTGCTGGACAGGTTCGTCAATATTGCACTCAGACCCATCGTGACCATGACCAAAGGCAAAGGCACCGTCTGATTCATCCCATATGAATAACCAGTTTTAAAAGAAAGGAGAGATTAGATGTATCTCTATTTACCGGTCGCTTTAACCAGTGTCAATATTCTTGTCCCTGTGGGCCTGGGCCTGGCTGTGGGCCTGCTCTCGGGTCTTTTCGGCGTCGGAGGAGGTTTTCTGATGACGCCGCTCTTGATCATGCTTGGTATCCCGTCTACGGTAGCGGCGGCAACGGATTCCAATCAAATCGTGGCGGCATCGACATCCGGGACCTATGCACACTGGAAGATCGGCAATGTGGATTTCAAAATGGGCCTGTATCTTCTGATCGGCGGCTTTACAGGAGGCCTTTTCGGCGTGCAACTGATCAAGGTTCTCAAGGCCATGGGCAATGCCGATTTTGTCATCAAGATCACCTATGTATTGATGTTGGGGATCGTCGGCGGCTATATGTTTTTTGAGAGCCTTTCGAGCATGAGGAAGAAGGAGCGGGTGGATTCAAACAACAAGGAATCATGGCTTAAAAGATTTCTTAAGACTCTCCCGCTTCAGACGTATTTTGAGAAATCCGGGGTCACCCATTCGGTCCTGGTCCCTATTGTCTTTGGCGGCTTCGTGGGGGTCCTTTCCGCTGTCATGGGGGTGGGCGGTGGATTCCTGATGGTTCCGGTCATGGTGTATGCCCTGAGGATGCCCATGCATGTGGTCGTCGGGACCAGCCTCTTCCAGATCCTATTCAACTGTATCGAGGTGACTTTTCTGCAGGCCTATACCAATCATACCGTGGATTTCATCCTTGCCGTACTCTTGTTGGTCGGGTCTACCGTTGGGGCGCAGGTCGGAACGGTTTTCGGAAGAAAGCTCAAGGGGGAACAGCTCAAGATCCTGCTTGCGGGGATCGTACTTGTGGTGACCGTCAAGATGATCTTTGACCTCACCCTGAGTCCATCGTTACTTTTAGCACAAGCAGGAGGACACTAAGATGAAAAGCATGCTGCGTATATTTCAGAATGGAATGAAGACTTTCTTGATCGTCCTGGGGTGTCTGGCCCCATCTCAGAATCAGGCGTCGGCTGCGTTGACGGCCAAGGTCAATCACGGCCATATCAATATAGACTTCTTTTATCATGGAAGCACGGTCGGTGTCAGAGGGATATCGGATCCTGGGACCGATCTTATTATCAAAATCACCGCTCCGGATGGCCGCCAGAGCCTGCGGGAAAAGGGCAAGGTCGGAGGGGTTTTGTGGATGAATGTGGCGACATTAAACCTAGAACATGTGCCAGCGCTCTACTTCCTGGGGAGTACAAAGAAGGTCGAGGATATCCTGAGCAGTAAAGATCTGGAGAAGAACCTGATCGGGTATCCGGCTTTAAAAAACCATGTGACTCTGGCGCCTGTCTCAAACGAGGATGAAAGAACCAAATGGTTCAATGAGTTCATAAAATTCAAAGAGGCTTCAAAGCTCTATTCCGTATCCAGCGGGGATATCGCCTTAACAGAAAAGGACGGCCGGCAGAATTATTATACGTTGATGAAGTGGCCCTATCAGGCCTCTCCAGGCATTTATACCGTTACGGTGTATGAGGTCAAGGACAAGAAGATCATTGAGCAGGCAGAGGACCATGTGCTGGTGGAGCAGGCGGGTATTGTTCAGAGTCTTTCCGGCATGGCAAAAAACAATGGGGCCGCATACGGGGTCCTGTCCATTCTTGCGGCCGTGGGTGCAGGCTTTGGCGTGGGCATGATATTCAAGAAGAGCGGCGGCGCCCATTAGCATGGATGGAGGGGCTTTTCCTTGTTACAGAATAAACAGCAAAGAGAGATATTCAACATAGCCGTTCGAGCAGGCTGGAGAAATATATATGTATGAAAATATCGTCGTCGCATTCGACAACACGCCCTACAGCCATGCAGCCCTTTTGGAGGCCGCAAACTGGGTCAAGGCCCATGGGGGGAGGGTCTCCCTTGTTCATGCCGTCTTCTTCAATGAGGAAGAATTCGGGAACGCACCGGAACAACTGGAGAATCGCTTTGAACTGGGGAGGAAAGTCTGCTCCCAGGCCAAAGAGATGGTTAAGTCGGAGTTCGGCATTTCGGCGGACGCCCTGGTCTGTCAGGGGGAGCCGCCGGATGTGATCACCGATACCGCAAGGGAGAAGCATGCAGACCTGATTGCCAT
>Ga0210014_1000169_pt1 | contig 58248 bp, 58 predicted proteins | sample CryGeymeta201519_FD_183983 | JGI IMG/M metagenome (GOLD analysis project Ga0210014, IMG submission 183983) | Groundwater microbial communities from Crystal Geyser aquifers in Utah, USA - Crystal Geyser metaG 2015-19 (SPAdes) (version 2) | ecosystem: Environmental > Aquatic > Deep subsurface >...
CATCAAGAATCACCCCCAGGATGTGAAGGTAGTGGAACGGGAAGAGATTATTAAACAAAATCTGCCCAATGTGGAAGAGATCCTGAAAACCATGCCCGGAGTTGAAGTTTACTCCAGCACTGGGATCGGATCGCGTATTTCCATCAGAGGTTCGGGAAAGTCGGGCGGCGTTCTCGTGCTGTTGAACGGCAGGCCCCTGAACACCAACCAGCACGGCAATCTGGATCTGAACTCCATCCCTGTTGATATCATTCAATCAGTATCCGTCTTCAAACCGCCCGTTCCCGTGTGGCTCGGCCCCGGCGGGAGTGACGGAGCCATCAATATTGTTACCCGCAACCTGACACCCGTAGGGGATAAGAAGAAACCCCGCTCCACTGTCAAGGTGGGTGGTGGTTCCTTCGGGTTTATCGAAGGAGGCCTGAGCCACCTTCTGCCAATAGCCGCCGGAAGCGCCCTGCTTACCGCAACAGCGACACATCGGGATGGTAAACGGACAAACAACGACAGAAGCGACGGAGCTTTCGGTCTAAACTGGAACCGGGAAGGACAAGGCGGCAACAGGTATGAGGTTAACGGACGATACTACCAGGCCGAGCACGGATCACCCGGCCCCACCGATAATCTTACGCCTGACGCCCGGCAACAGTACCGGAAAGGCTCGCTTGATATGCGATATACCGGAATCATAGGCGAAGCCGGCACCCTTGCCGCAACCGCATACGGAGACCTGATCTCCCTTATGGACAAATCCCAGTCCGGTTTTACCTCCACCTTGGATGACCGGAAGCTTGGCCTCAAGTTCGATACGGCCTGGTCGCAGGAAGAAGGGGTGTGGGACCTGAGACTTGGCGGTATATCGGAATGGAACGACCTCGACCATACGACAGGGGTGCATCATCGTATCAGGAACGGCCTTAGCAGCCAATACGATCGCCGTTTCGGCGCGCTCACCGGCACGGTCGGTTTTCGAGGTGACCTTGCCAGCGATTTCGGGTTCAATCCCGGCTTTTCCGGCGGACTCGGCTGGGGCATCACGGAAAGAACACTCATTAAAGCCAGAGTGGGCTACACGGTGAATGTGCCTACCTTTGAACAGCTCTACCAGACGAGCCACGGTTCGATCGACCAGAGCCGCGGCAACCCTGATTTGAAAGAAGAAAGGATATGGTCATATGACCTGGGCATCGAGCACAATTTTGGAAAAGACCGGCTTATCCGGTTTACCCTCTTCAGGGCGGACACCCGCGACCTGATTACGTCCGAACGGGGCACGGACAAGATCTATCGGCCGGTAAACCTTGCCGGGGCTGAGAGGCAGGGGATCGAGATAACAGGAAAGTACGGATGGGAAACAGGCCTGACAGCCGAAATGTCTGTTACCCTTCAGAGTTCGAAAAATAAAGATACCGGAAAAGAGCTCACCTATACACCGGTTATAAAACTGAAAAGCACCGTAAAATATGTACTTCCCCAGCTTAAAACCCGTTTGGAGGGAACCATACGGTACGAAGGCAACCGTTTCAGCCAGGCGGAAAATCTTCCTTCTCAGCAGCTCGCTGAATATGTTGTTGTTGGCATCAAGGCGATTCAGCCGTTCAAGATAGGAGGCAATGCCGCTGACTGTTACGTCAAGGCAGATAACCTCTTTAATACGGCCTTTCAAAGCCATTTTGGCTATCCTGATGATGGCATCCGTTTTGCCGCCGGTATTCAGATGAGATTTTGATAACGGAGATGTTTTTGATCAAAAAAGGAGAAAATTTATGGATTTAAACATTGTTTTATGGATTGGCGGAATGCTTTTTAGTCTCGGCATATTCGCCGTAAAAGTAGGCTTCGGTCTTGGCTTTAGCAGAATGAGATGGAAAGGCATATTAATAACCCTTTCCTTGTATCTTATGCTGTTTGTTGCTATAGCCGTGCTTTCAGGGCATTTGATAAAACTCCTTGAGCCTGTTTTGAGAAAAGGCCCGTATCTCCATGCGCTTATGGCGGCAGGGATGATTACATGGGGAATTCTCTTATTGAAAAGACAGAGAACAGAGAACAGAAGCCAGACAAAACTGAAATTCAAGATTCAAAATTCCAAAATTAATAACTCTGAACTCTCAACTCTAAACTCTTTACTTTTATTGATCCCCTGTCCTGTATGTCTTTCCGCAATGACATTTTCCACATGGGCAGCGCTGAATGTATTTAAATCCCCTGCATATCTTGTTGGACTTGGACTTGGAATTGTTTTTATTGTCCTGTCATTAGCCTTTTATTTTTCTTTAAAACTCTTTAATAGTCACTCTTCACTTGTCACTCCAAGGGTTGGTCTTGGTTTGAGCATGATTGCCATTGGGGTTTACTTCATCGCATCCCTTTACCTTCCTGCAAAGATTGAGGAGGCAAGGGGGATGTATCAGTCATTTCTTACAGAGGGCGCCAATATTGACATGAATAACAGCATCGGTGTATTTGCGATACTTTTTGTTACCTTGGTTATTGGTTATCTAACAAATAAAAAATCGGAGGTTGAAAAATGAATATACTTGCAGGACTTGAGACATTTCTGTATGTCATATCATCAGCCCTTTTTTATCCTGTAATTGCAGGGCTGGTAATTTTAACATTCTGGATAGTTATTTCCTTCGGCAGCTTTCTGAGGGAGTATCTGGAAAGGAGACATGGTGAATCATCCGCTTTAATGAGATATAAAAAAGTCCTTGAGTCTAAGGTTTCTTCGTTGCCGGCTGTCATGGATATTGAGTTTGAAAGGTTTCTGCAAAGTGCAGAGCTTGAACTCATTAAGTCCCTCGACAAAATCAGGTTCACCATTAGGGTCGGGCCAGCCCTCGGATTGATGGGGACGCTGATCCCGATGGGGATATCCCTTTCCGCTCTTGCTCAGGGTGATATGCCGAAAATGGCAGGGAGCATGGTTACGGCATTCACAACCACCGTTGTCGGTCTTGCCTGCGGTGTAGCTGCTTATCTCATGTCACTTGCAAAGGAAAAATGGGTCAGGGCAGATATGAGGGAGATGGAATATCTCACTGAGCTAACGCTCCGCAATGACAGAGCGGAAAAGGAGGATAGAGATGAGGTTTCTGAAGAGACGAAGACGGTTTGAAAAATATGAGCAGCCTCTTGAAGACCCTATATCAGGGGTTGCGAATCTTTTTGACGCAGGCGTTGTCTTTATCGTGAGCATGATGATTGCTCTGTTTATGGCCTACAACATGCTGGATCTGCTTGACCCGAAATCAGAGGTGACGATTACAAAAAAGACTGCTGACGGAAAGATAGAGATAGTAACAAAGAAGGGAAAAGAGATAAAGGTACAAAAGGTGACAGACAAACGATTGAGCGGCGAGGGTGAGAGGCTCGGAACAGCATATCAGTTGAAAGACGGGAGGGTTATTTATGTGCCGGAGTAGGTCAGAGTTAAGAGTTTGGAGTTTTGAGTTACTAAAAAGAACATTATTATGGCAACAGAAGCGTCATTCTCGCGAAAGCGGGAATCCAGAAAAAAAATGGATTCTGTGTCAAGCACGGAATGACAAAATCGGACTGCATGAGTTGTTATTTATTGCCCTATTTTTTGTCATCTTTTTTACTACCGCTGCCCATGCCGAGCCTTTGAAAATCAGCCTTCTCCTCGGTGATACCCATTCAAGGACAGCCATTGAGGCAATAAAATTAGTCCAGAGTCAAGAGTCAGGAGTTAAAAGTCATGATATTTCATTCCATGTATATCCATCAAAGGACATACGGAATAAAGACCTTAGGCATCTTAAGGAATCGGGGCTTGTGATAATCGATATAATGGGAAGGCAGCTTGTAAATACTGTTAAGCCTGAGATTGAAGAGGCAATTAAAAACGGGGCAAAGGTATATGCCGTGGCAGCAAGCGGGTCATATAATGATGAGATTAAAAAACTGGGTATTTTATTGGACAAAAATATAGAGGAATATTATCACCACGGGGGTGTGGAGAACTTAAAAAACATGGTTCTTTACGCATTAAAGAAGGATTTCGGCTTTGATGTCTCTTATGGTGATGTGGTGAAACTTCCGGAATTCGGAATATACGAATATAAGACAAAGAGGGTTTTTGAGGATTTTGAGGAGTACATAAGAGTCATGAGTCAAGAGTCAGGAGTTGAGAGAATAAAAGAAAAACCATGGATTGGAGTTGTCTTTTACAAAAATACTGTTGAATCAGGACAGACAAAGCACCTTGATGCCTTAATTCAGAGCCTTGAGGATGCTAATTTTAACGTCCTTCCTGTGTATGGCTATCCATCTGAGGCTGCAATGGAGAGATTCTTTTTTGATGAAAACGGGAAAAGTCGGGTGAGGCTTGTCGTGGGCGTGGCTGTAAAGATAGGTGTTAATCCGAAAGTTGCCATTCCCATTCTCAACAAGCTCAATGTCCCTGTGATTAACGCAATTACCCTTTACAGCCAGTCAAAGGATGAATGGGAGAAGTCCCCTGTTGGACTTGATATCTTTGAGAGGGCATGGCAGGTGGCGATGCCTGAGATGGGAGGTATAATCCAGCCGACTGTCATTGCATCAAAAGAAAAGATGATTGATAAAGAGACGGGGATTGAGTATATAGAAGAACGCCCTATCCCTGAAAGGATAGAGAGGCTTACAGAGAGAGTAAAGGCATGGATAAATCTTCAGGACAAACCAAATAAGGACAAAAAGATTGCAATCATCTATTACAACTATCCGCCCGGAAAGCAGAACATCGGAGCATCTTATCTGAATGTTCTTCCTGAAAGCCTCTATGAGATACTGAATAGGCTAAAGGCTGAAGGTTATGATGCAACGGGGCAAGAGGTAAACAAGGAAAGGCTTTTTAATGAAATACATAATTATGCCAGAAACATCGGCAATTGGGCAGGCGGTGAGATTGACAGATTGGCAAGGACAGGCAAGCCTATTTTAATTTCTATTGAGATTTATAAAAGATGGTTTGAGGAACTGCCTGAAGGTTTAAAAAAATCGGTTATCAAAGACTGGGGCAAACCTGAAGAAAATAAGATTATGTCATGGAAAGGCGCAAGCGGTACAAAATACATTGTCATTCCTGCTGTGAAATACGGAAATATCATCTTCACCCCTCAGCCTTCAAGGGGCTGGGAGCAGGATGCTAAAAAGCTTTATCACAGCGTCACCCTAGCGCCTCATCATCAGTATATCGCCTTTTATCTCTGGCTCAAGAATGAATTTCAGGCAGACGCCATAGCGCATATTGGAACACATGGCACACATGAATGGCTTTCGGGTAAAGAGGTTGGGTTTACTAATGAAGATCCTCCAGAGGCGTTAATTCAGGATATGCCGAATATCTATCCATATATCGTTGATGATGTTGGAGAAGGGCTTCAGGCAAAGAGACGCGGAATGGCAGTGATTATTGACCACATGACGCCGCCCTTTGATAAGGCGGGGATGAATAAGGAACTAAAGGAACTTGCTGCATTGATTAATGATTACAATACTGCGAAAGACAAAAGCCTTTCACTGGCGCAATCAAAACTTGAGGAGATTAACAGCCTCGCAAAAAAGACAGGTATTCTTACTGATTTAAAATTCAAAGAGATAAAGACCGCTGAAGAGATAGAAGAACTGGAGCATTACATCAAAGAGATTGCAGAAAAACAGACGCCCTTCGGACTTCATACCTTCGGAAAGGCGCCGGATGAAAAGTACAGAAAGAGCACTGCGGAGGCAATACTTTCTATTGAAAAAGGGCTGTCAGATGAAGAGAGGGCAAAGAGGATTGCCGATTATGAACAGAGGATAGTACAGTCAGGAAAGAGGGAGCTTGACTCTTTTGTCGCTGCATTATCAGGTAAATATATTCCCGCAGGTCAGGGCAACGACCCCATAAGAAACCCTGATTCATTGCCTACAGGCAAGAACTTTTACTCCTTTGATCCAACGAGGATTCCATCAAAAAGTAGCTATGAAATGGGCGTAAGGTTAGCAAAAGAGCTTATTGAGGGCTATAAACAAAGACATGGCTCGTATCCTGACAAACTCACATTTGTTCTATGGGCTGTTGAGACCATAAGGCATGAAGGGGTGATGGAGTCCCAGATTATGTATCTCATGGGAATAATGCCGAAATGGGATGAGCGTGGAAGGGTCATAGGTGTTGAGGCAATACCCAGAAATGAGCTTGGAAGGCAGAGAATTGATGTAACCATAGTCCCATCTGGACTTTACAGGGATTTATTTTCCAATCTCATGGCATTGCTCGACAAAGCTGTGAGCATGGCTAAGGAGCAAAATGAAGAGGACAATATTCTCAGGTCAAATGTTTTAAGGACAAAGAAGATGCTTATGGAGAAAGGGATTCAAGAAGATATGGCAGAAAGGCTTGCTACTGTGAGGATATTTACCGAGCCGCCGGGCGCCTACGGTACAGGGTTGGCTCAGGTCATACCATTGTCCAACACATGGGAAAACGAAAAACAGGTTGCTGATGTTTATTTTATGAGGATGAGTCATCTCTATGGGCAGGGGTTTTGGGGGAATAAAGTCAGGAGTGAAGAGTTAGGAGTTAAGAGTGATGAGGATGTGAGTCTTACAATCTTTAAAAATGCTCTGTCAGGCTCGAAGATAGCGGTTCACAGCAGGTCGGGGAATGTTTATGCAACTCTTGATAACGATGATTTTTTCCAGTATTTAGGAGGAACTGCAATGGCAATCCGGGCAGTCGACGGCAAGACGCCGGAGGTTTATGTCACGAATATGTCCAATCCAAAAATGCCAAAACAGGAGACCCTTGAAAAATTTATGGGCAGTGAGATGAGGACGAGGTATCTAAATCCAGAATGGATAAAGGCTATGATGAAAGAAGGATACGCAGGTGCAAAGTTTATAAATGAGGTGACAGCGAACCTATGGGGATGGCAGGTGACGGTGCCCGATGCAGTTGATGCAGCAAAATGGAATGAGATGTATGAAACCTATGTTTTGGATAGAAACAGACTTGGTATAAAGGAGATGTTCAGGAAGTCAAAGAATATGTGGGCATACCAATCTATTGTAGCAAGGATGCTTGAGACAGTCAGAAAGGATTACTGGAAGCCCGATAAAAAAGTTATTGAGACTCTTGCAAAGGAATATGCGGAAAGCGTAAAAGAAGTGGGCCTTGCATGCTGCGACCACACCTGCAATAACCCGTTACTCACAAAATTCACATCGTCAGTGCTGATGTCTGTTCCGGGGTTAAAGGCTCAGGTGCAGGGATTTATGAAGGCGTTGGATACAATTAAAAATCCATCACAGCAGAACAGTAGGCCATCAGAGCAACAATCTAAAAAAATTAAATCCTCAGCCGTAAAACTTCAGTCTAAATCTGCTCCTGATGGAAAAGGTAAAAAAGTAGAGGGTTACGAAATGCAGGATATAAACTCACAGGCAGGAGCGTCCTCTGCGCCGATACCGTATCTGTTCTTGATCGGGTTTCTGGTATTCATTGGGCTCATAATGTTTGGGTTCAGAAAAAAACATCGAATTGAGCCTGATGAGATTGACAAACATTGAAAAACATTACCCCTTTCAGGGGTCTCAAATTTAATAATCTTACGAATTCTTTTATAGATCAAATAGATAAAATCGTCATTAGAAATCCTGAAAGAGTCATCATTTCTACTTGACAAAAAAATAAATGTCTGATATAGTAGCACAATTATCAAAAAGGTAACACTATGGCGATTATTAGATTTGGCATATCAATTGAAGATGTCTTGCTGAAACGCTTTGACACCCTTATAAAGAAAAAGGGGTATGCGAACCGGAGCGAGGCGATACGCGACCTCATCCGCGATAGTCTCGTGTCAGAGGAGTTGGAGTCTGAAACAGTCGAGACAGTAGGCACTATTACGATTGTGTATTCCCACGATACAAGGGAGCTTACTGATACGCTGACAGACATGCAGCACGATTACTATAATTCTATTGTTTCAAGCATGCATATCCACATTGACGAACACAATTGCCTTGAGGTTATTGTCGTCAGAGGAAAGAGCAGCGAGATAAAGGCGATTGCAGACAGGCTGATAGGCACGAAAGGCGTGAAACACGGCAAGCTCTCTCTTACTACGACAGGGAAGCATCTGAAATAATTTTTTTGTCATTATGGTAGCACGAATCTATATTTCGTAGCACAAGGTATTATGAAGAAGGGACTAAGTAACATTTGCAGGCGAGTAGCGACAGTCACTTTTTGGGACGGTTATGCGCCGTGGTACAAGCTTTGGATGGAGCATAATCGCTACCACGACAGGATCATCGAAGTGCTTACCACTATGGTGGCACCGGGATGGAAGGTTCTTGACATCGGAGCAGGAAACGGCGTTCTCTCACTGCCGCTCTGCGCTATCGAATGCGATGTTACAGCACTTGAGCCGTCTGCGGGTATGCGAAGCCTGCTTTTTGAGGAGACATTTAACAGGGGTATAGACTGGATCACCGTTGACGACAAGAAGTGGGAGGACATACCGGTTTATCAATTTAAAGATTGCGACCTCGTCATGGCCTGTAATAGCCTTCATCTTACGGAAATGGGCTTTCAGGCGGCGCTGACGAAGCTTTTTAAAACAGGGGCGAAGCATGTATTTGTCGCAACTGAATTAGCAGCTCCTGAAATAAAAGTGAAATGGCAATACGGGGATTACACAATGGCATTTACAAAGTGTTATGAGACTGACAGTTCCTTTGCCTATCACAGGTTGGATGAAGCATTTGAACACTATTCGTTGAAGAAAGGAAAACCTCTGTCCTCGGATGAGATAACCTCTCTAAAGGCACAACTCACATATGAGGATAATCATTTCTGGATAAAAGATACCGCATATGTAGGCATGTACTGGTGGAAGAGATAAAAAAAATAACAAAAGGAGGACATTTAAAATGGACGATTTAGAGAAAATAAAACATCTTATCGGGCACTGGATTGAACATGGGCGTGAACATGCCATTGTCTATGAAGAGTGGGCGGAAAAGATTCAGCACCATGATGGTGGAGCAGAAATAGCATCTGCTCTTACAAAGGCTGCAAAAAAGTTATATGAATCAGTGGAGTGTCTTATGGCATTGCCACACGAACAAGGTCATCACAGACATCATCATGAGTAAGACAATAATCGTTACTGGTGGAGCAGGTTTTATTGGCAGCAATATAGTCAAAAGGCTAAATGAACTTGGTGAGAATCGTGTCCTTATTGTTGACAATCTCGGCAATACAGATAAATGGCGCAATCTCGTGGGGCTTGATTTTGAGGATTATGTGCAAAAGGACGTGTTTCTGGAAAGACTATCAGGAGGTGCATTTGGCGGCAAGATTTCAGCCATTTTCCATATGGGTGCTCGAACCTCAACCACAGAGAGTGATATGGAATACCTGATGGAAAACAACTATAAATATACAAAGACGCTCGCTCTTTGGGCGGTACGGAAAAATGTAAGATTCATATATGCCTCAAGTGCAGCTACATACGGCGATGGCTCTATGGGATTTTCTGACAACCACTCACTATTAACCCGTCTTCGTCCCCTCAATGCCTACGGTTATTCAAAGCATCTGTTTGATTTGTGGGCTTTTAAGAACAATCTTCTTGATAAGATAGTCGGTTTGAAGTACTTCAATGTGTTTGGTCCTAATGAATGGCATAAGGGTGAAATGAGAAGTATGGTGCTGAAGGCATATGAGCAGGTAAAGAAAAATGGAAAGGTCAGACTCTTTAAGTCTTATCGAAAGGACTACGTGGATGGAGAGCAGCTTAGGGATTTTATCTATGTGAGAGATGCAGTTGATATGACCCTCTACTTTTGGGAGCAACCAGAAATAAATGGAATCTTTAATATTGGCACAGGGAATCCGAGAACATGGAACGCCCTTGCTAAAGCAGTATTCTCAGCACTTGGCAGAGAGCCTTCCATTGAATATATCAATATGCCTGAAGACGTTCGTGACAGGTATCAGTATTTCACAAAGGCTGATATTTCAAAACTGCGTTTATCAGGATATGAAAAGGAAACAGCGTCCCTCGATGATGCTGTGAGGGATTATATAAAGACAATAGAGGCTGAAGATGTGTGAGTCCAATGCATATATTGATGAAAACGGTGAAGAAATACTTTTTCTTGAGGCAGTGGACATATTGAGACCAGAGGGTGGAAAAATCTACTTAAAAAACCTTTGGGGTGAAGAGAGGGTCTTTGAAGGTGAGATAAAGGAGATTTCTCTTTTAGCACATAGGATTGTTTTTAAAAAAAGGGGCTGAAAATTGCACGGATTTTATGGATTTAAAGTGTATCGGAGAGGGTTTTTCGGGGTGGTTTTTTATGGATGATGGGTATGTAATCGAGATGTATAGGGTAATAGATAACATGCGCAAAGACAGAACTTTAGATGCAGATATAGAGAGTGAATTGATAGCGATGAGAGATGTTTTAAAGGATGATTCTGTTGTAATGGGTTGACAAGAAAGGCTTCCAATGAAGGAGGTGAGGAGCATAATTTGAGATTTCAGATAGCATATTTAGGATTTTAGGGCAGGGAGACCCACACTCGCAATTAAGGATTAATCCCTGCCCTGAGGAGAGAGGCTCTAACCATCCCCCCTCGCTCTGATTTTATCAGAAAAGGGGGAGTAAAAGGAAAACTAAAAAACTAAAGAAGGAGGAAGTGTAAAAATGAAAAAAGTGTTTTTAATGGTCTGCTTTGGGGTGATGTTTGCAAGTGTCTCTTTCGCTGCCCATCCGCTCATCACTGACGATACAGGCACACAGGGCAAGGGAAAGTTTCAGTTGGAGGTAAATGGAGAGTATGGGCATGACAAAGACGATGGGGTTACAACAAAGACCACTCAGGCGGCAGCAGCGCTTTCTTATGGTGTAACCGAGCCTGTTGACATCGTTCTTGGAATTCCCTATCAGTATATAAGAACAAAAGATTCAGAAACCGTAACAAATGAAAAAGGAATCTCAGATGTGGGTATTGAGTTGAAGTGGCGGTTCTATGAAACTGATGGTTTCAGCTTTGCATTAAAATCCGGCTTAACCCTTCCAACAGGAGAGGACGAAAAAGGCTTAGGCTCAGGAAAAACAACCTACCATCTCTTTTTTATCTCCACAAAGGAGATTAAGCCCTGGGCATTCCATCTCAATCTGGGCTATAACAGGAATGAAAACAAGGTTGATGAAAGAAAGGATATATGGCATGCGTCTCTTGCCTCTACGGTGGAGGTCATAAAAGACATTAAACTGGTCGCAAACATTGGCGCCGAACGAAACCCCGATAAATCGTCAAACATTCATCCTGCATTTATAATCGGCGGTTTGATATACTCTATCTCGGAGAACTTTGATATTGATTTCGGCATCAAGGGCGGACTAAACAAGCCCGAGACTGACTACTCAGTTCTCGCTGGCATAACATGGAGGTTTTAGATGCATATACCTGACGGCTACTTGAGTCCTCAAACGTATGTGCCCCTTTACGGGGCATCACTCGCATTCTGGGCTATTGCCCTTAAAAAACTGAAAAAAGAGTTATCCGTAAAGCACATTCCCTATCTGGCTATGGCGGCGGCCTTCTCTTTCCTCATTATGATGTTTAATGTTCCTATTCCCGGCGGGACCACAGGACATGCGGTTGGCGCTGGAATTATCGCCATCCTTTTGGGTCCGTGGACAGCGGTGATTGCCGTGTCCGTCAGCCTGATAATTCAGGCTATAGTATTCGGTGATGGCGGGATAACCGCGATAGGCGCCAACTGCTTCAACATGGCGGTGGTAATGCCCTTTGTATCTTATTGGGTGTTTAAACTTATAAGAGGAAATGCCGTCGGCGGTGCAAGGTTATCAATTGCTGCCTTTCTTTCCGGTTATGTCGGGCTTTCCATTGCTGCGATAGCGACTGGGTTTGAATTCGGGATACAACCCCTGATTGCCAGCGGAGCGGACGGGAGACCCCTCTATGCCCCTTATCCCCTGTCAGTGGCTCTTCCAGCAATGGCATTAGAACATATGCTATCATTTAGCATTGTCGAGGGTGTTGTCACCGTTTTATTATTCAAATATTTTGCAAAGCATGAGTCCGGTTTGGTCTATGCATTGAAAGTGAAGGAGGCGTGAAATGACAAAATCTCAAAAGAAACTCTGGATAGGTCTTTTTATTCTGACGCTGCTCACTCCCCTTGGGGTCATCCTCCCCGAAAAATTCAAAGCAGGAGGCGCATGGGGAGAATGGGGGGCAGAAGAACTTGAAAAACTTGTCGGGTATGTGCCGGAAGGATTAAAGAGATTGTCTGAACTTTGGAAGGCCCCGGCGCCTGACTATAACTTCGGCGGTGAAGGCGCTTCCATGACTGTTCAGGTGATCTCCTACATAGCATCAGGACTTATCGGCATACTTGCGGTTGCTCTTGTGATATATGTTATTGCAAGGTTAATATTAAAGAATGAAAAGTAAGGTGCCCTCGTTCCTGTTAGAAAGGCACCCCTCTGACTCCTTTAACCGTGGCAAGGGGGGCCTGAAAATGCCTTTCATCGAGAAGGGCATACATCATGTTGCCGATGTTATTAAAACCGGATATGTCCAGTGGGAAACTGCTTCAAAGGACGACTTCTTTCAGAAGATTGATGCCAGGATAAAAGTCCTTTCCCTCCTCTTTTATATAATCATCGTAAGCCTGAAAAAAGACATACTGCCGGAAGTCTTGGTCGGAGTCTTTGTTTTCATTCTGACAATGATAGCCCGCCTGAATATCCTTAGTCTCTATAAGCGGGTCCTTTTCTTCAGCTTCATCTTCGGGTTTCTGATAGCCCTTCCGTCTGCCTTCAATGTCATCACAAAAGGAGAAATCATATTTCCGATACTTCACCTTTCAAAAACCTATCGGTTCTGGATATATCATATACCTTCAGAGATCGGGATTACCAGAGAAGGCATAGATGGAGTCATGATGCTCACATCAAGGGTTATGAACTCTCTGTCCCTCTCATTCTTCGTCTTATATACAACCCCCTTCCCTGAGATCATAAAGGCCCTCAAGGTGCTGAAGGTCCCTGACGGCTTTCTTATAATAGTAACCCTTTCTTACAAGTACATCTTCATATTTGCAAAGACGGTTGAAGATATGCACCTTGCAAAAAAAAGCAGATCAGCCGGCCAAGTGAGCGACGCCGAGGCAAGAAGCTGGATCGCTGGAAGAGTCGCATTCATGTTTAAGAAAACCCGGCTGCGGTGTGAAGAAATTTTCAAGGCCATGCTCGGCAGAGGTTTTTCCGACAACATCAAGATTTATGGGGTTAGCAAGCTTCATGCGCGGGATTGGTTTACAGGCGCTATCTTTTTCTTGGTTGGGGTTATATTCTTATGGATGTGAGGTAATTATGGAAGACATAATGCGTCTTGAAGGGATAAGTTACAGTTACTTCGATAAGATTCCTGCTGTTTGTGATATCAGCCTCGGCATTAAAGAGGGAGAGGGATTTACTATTATCGGGGCGAATGGAAGCGGCAAGTCCACGCTCTTGCAGATTATGAACGGCCTGATACATCAGTCAAAGGGGAAATGCTTTTTCAGGGGGAACGAGGTATCACAGCGGACTTTGAGAGATAAGGGTTTTTTGCGATTTTTCAGAGAGCGGGTCGGCTATGTGTTTCAGGATTCCGATGTTCAACTCTTCTGCCCGACCGTAATGGATGAGCTTCTATACGGGCCTCTACAACTCGGAATAGATGGAAAAGAGGCATTAGAAAGGGCCTTTGAAGTAATGCACATGCTGAATATAGAAGACCTGAAAGACAGGCCTTCTTACATGCTTTCCGGTGGTGAGAAAAAGAGGGCCGCCATCGGCTCTGTATTGACTATGAATCCGGAGGTCCTGCTGCTTGATGAGCCCACAACAGGGGTTGACCCAAGAAGTCAGGTTGAGTTTGTGGATTTGATAAATGAATTGCGGCACGCAGGAAAAACAATAGTCACGGTAACGCATGACCTTGGTATAATTGAAGACATATCCGACAGGACCGTGGTCATCGGAGAAGACCACAGGCTGCTGACAGAGGGGAACACCTGGGATGTTATGGAGGATACGGATATGCTTCTCAGGGCAAACCTTATTCACAGGCATGTCCACCGGCACCGCTGGTATGTTCATGAGCACAGCCATTTCGGAACGCATGGACACGAACATGTGGTTTTGCGGGAGCCCCCGGCTATAACAAATCCCCCCTTACCTCCCTTTGCTAAAGGGGCGCATAGGGGGATTAATGAGGAGGTGGTTTTTAAGATGACAGAACCGGATAAATTGAAAAAACTTCTTGAACACTGGGCAGAGCACAATGAAGAACATGCAAAAACCTATCTTGAGTGGGCGGAAAAGGCATCAGCCTCTGGTGATAAGGAATTATCCTCTGTACTTAAAGAGATTGCTGAAAATACAAAGAAGATGGACGGGTTGTTTGAAAAGGCAAAAAAGGCGCTTGGAAAAGATTGAAATAAAGGATACTCATGGCCTTTGATTCCATAAAATGCACGATAAGTTAATCTTTACGGCGTTTCGGATGCAAAAAGCCCTGTGCTCAGATAACGCTCTCCCCTGTCAGGCAATATCACGACAACCTTCTTCCCTTTCCCTAATTTCCTTGCCACTCTTAATGCGGCCCACATTGCCGCGCCTGATGATATTCCGCAGAGAAGCCCTTCTTTTAAAGACAATTGTCTTGCTGTCTCCGCTGCATCGTCGTCAGTAACCGGGATGACTTCGTCATAAATCTTTGTGTTGAGGACACCCGGATAAAAACCGGCTCCTATGCCTGCAATCTTATGAGGCCCGGGATTTCCGCCTGAAAGAACAGGCGAGGCCGCAGGCTCTACCGCAGCTATCCATATATCAGGTTTTTTACTTCTTAATGCCTCGCCAATGCCTGTTATCGTGCCTCCTGTGCCGACGCCTGCGACAAAGCCGTCAGGCGCAGCGCCGAGCGCATCCAGTATCTCAACTGCAGTTGTCTTTCTGTGTATCTCAGGGTTAGCCGGGTTTTCAAACTGCTGCGGCATGAAATAATCTGGATTATGTTTATATGTCTCCTCTGCCTTCTCAACTGCTCCGAGCATCCCTTTCTTGCCCTCAGTCAAAACAAGCTCTGCGCCGTAAGCCTGAAGCAGCTGTCTTCTTTCCATTGACATTGTCTCAGGCATTGTAAGGATTAATTTGTATCCCTTTACTGCCGCTACCAGCGCAAGCCCTATCCCGGTATTCCCGCTTGTAGGCTCTATGATTGTGCTGCGTGGTTTAAGCGCACCGCTTTTCTCTGCCGACTCTATCATTGAAAGGGCAATCCGGTCCTTTACAGAGCCGCCTATGTTGCACCCCTCAAGTTTTGCCCAGACCTCAGCGTCATCAGCCTGACATAAGCGGTTAATCTTCACCAGAGGCGTATTGCCAATCAGAGTCAAAATATCCTTATTCAGTTTCATTATAGGTTATAGGTGTTAGGTTTTAGGTGTTAGATATACTGATACCTGACACCTGATTTCTTTCTTTCCTCAGTTTTCAACTCCCAAGAGTTCTTTCCCTTCCCTTATCTGTTCCAGCACCGCGGCGTCAATGTCTTTATCATTAAAGTATTCCTTTTCTATGGTCTCTATATAAAACCTGTCAAGCCCGCTGTTTTTGAGGAAGTCTTCTCTCAGGTTTATATCCTTTTTCTCTATGATTATCGGCAGAAGATGGTTCAGATAGAACGATTCTTTTCTAAGGTCTAAGAGCGTCTTCTCAAATAATTTATGCGGCGTCTTCCTGGCAAAACCTTCTTCCGCCAGCTCCCTTTCTATATCCTCTCTTATCTCAGCCCGGCCCTCCTGGGTATTGAGTCTGGGGTAGAAGCTGCGCATCCTTTCCTTGAGCGCTGCGTGAACCTGAGAATAAAGCCTCTCTTCGTCCCTTATCATCTTGAGTTCGGCAACTACATCCCTGAGAGACGCATCCCCATTGGAAATCTTTGCAATCCCCTTCAGTATTGAATTAATCTTTCTCCTGCCGTAGGCTGTTATGTATTTATTGTGAAGGAGTTCTTTTATGACTACCCCATCAAAAAGCGTCCTGTCAAGTTTATCAAATTCATTCTTATTGCCGATGAGGCTTCTGAGGGAGTCCTCGGCAAAATCCATATTCTCCATAAAGGCTATCTGGCTCAGCAGCGCCTGGACATTATCGTATCTGTCAAAGTATGTAAGTATTGCGCTGAACTCTTCAAAAACGCTGAAATCATTCGTCTCACGTGCAATCTCATCGCACGTTTTGCCTACGTCAAGAAGCACCTGTTCAAACCCCATATCGCTCCGGGAATAGGCCTTGTGTTTTGCCTTTACCAGCCTTACGATATCTTCATTAATTATGTGCTTTTTAAGTGAGGGGTCTTTAAAAAACAGGTTTTCAAGAATAGACCTGGCCTCCTTCAGATAATCAGGCTCTTTCATATCCTGTACTTTCTTGCCGCCGAGCAGGAGTTCATCCAGCGTATCAAAAAGCACGCTTGGTATATTATTTCTGATACTGAGCGTCCTCAGCCTCCCCAGCCTTGCAATCTCCGAGGGTTCCAGGCTTTCTTTAGAGATGCTGTTCAGAAGAATGTCTTTGTATTCATCAACAACGCACTTGTTTTCAGGATGTTTGTACATTATGTCAATCTTCATTCTCTCCTGCTGATAGCTGTCTATGCCGTATCTTGCGACTATATCTTCAAGGTGGAGTTCCTCCTGCGGCGTAAGCGCCCTCTCACTGGAATAGAAGTTTTCAAAGGCCTTATAGAAGGCCTCATTTTCCTTGTGGATTATCTTAAACATGAAGAGGGCTGATTTCTGTTCTCCGAGTTCATTTATGAAATCATTCATCAGCTCCGTATCCTTATCGCTTCCGACGAATTCCGTCCTTTTCAAAAACTTGCCCGCAGACCTCAATATATGCTCCTGCCTCTTTTTACGCTCTATTTTATGCTCTGAGGATACGAAAAAGTAGTAGTTCTTCACTGCGTTGCCCTGCAAAAAAAGCCTGTAAAACGATTCGCTCCCCTCAGTATCGTTTGTGAACACAATCTTTTCACTTTTATCAAGGAAGGCGCCAAACATAATCAGCCTGTTTGAAACCTCTCCCTTTATCATGTCCTTCAGGGCTTTTTCAACGCCGAACATATATTCGCAGAAACTTCCTCCTGTGCCTTTATAATGCACCCCTTCGCCGGAGACGGTGAATTCGTTGCCCTTTGAGAAGAACCTTATTTGTGAGGCTGTTTCCTCGTAGAAGTATGTGCTTTCAACGCTCGCTCCACCGACAAATGCGAAAAATTCAACAGGTCCGAGATTTCCGTGAAGCCTGAAGTCTTTAATCATACTAAAATATACCACATGCCTCTTGAAATATTCTATTGCCGCCGCCTTTCTTTATTGCTGAAAAGAGCCGTATTTGGTTATGATAGTTTTATGAAGAAAAGTATTTTGTTTACAGTCATATTGCTTGCTATTTTCAGCGCCGCATCAGGTGAAACACCCATGCCGCACAACAGCACAAAGGGCAATAAAAATAATCCCCCCTCACCCCCCTTTGACAAAGGGGGGATGGGGGGATTTTCGGAGCAAGATACAGACGGGAAGTATTTTTTCATAAAGGGCAAAAGCGAATTTGACGCCGGCAGATATGCCGGGGCGATTGAGAGCCTCTCCGAGGCATACAAAAGACTTCCTGCTGTCAGGGATTACATACTTTTTTATCTGTCCAGGGCCTACACCGAATCAGGCAGCCTCGCCGAATCCAATTTGAGAATAAAAGAGCTTTTGAAAGATTATCCGTCATCCCCGCTGCGTAAAAGGGCGCGGGGGCTTGAAATCAAAAACCTTATTGCCTCAGGCGAGACGCCTCATAATCCGGAGATTTTTGAATCTTACGTCAGGGATTATCCTGAAGACCATGAAATAAAATTCCTGATTGCAAAGCAGCTCAAGGATAAAGGAGAAACAGAAAGGGCAAAGGCAATTTTCAAAACCATCTATCTCAGCAGCGACGGGATGTCCTCAAGGTTGGCATACGGCGAACTAACAGCCTCTGATATTACCCTGCAGGATGTTATTGAAAGGGCGGCGAATCTCATAAACGCTATGGAGTTTAAAAAAGCAGAATCGGCATTGAGAGAGGCGCTGGCATCCGCCTCTGGCGGAGACGACGGGCAGCGCAGGATGGAAATCATTAAAAAACTCGGCTATGTGTTATTTAAGCAGAAACGCTATAAAGAATCAGCAGACGCATACGAGAAAGCAGGAGATTATTATCTGAAGGCAAAGGCGCTTTACAGGGCTGGGGATAAAACCGGATTTGAAGCTGCCCTGAATAAGCTGTCTTTAATGGCTGACAGAAGGACCGGCTCGCTTCTGATATTGGCGGCGCTGGATAAAAGAAGAAACGGCGAGATTGATGAGGCGCTGAATCTGTTTAAGTCCATAAAGGAGAAATACCCGTCCGAGGCTGAAAGCGCGCAGTGGGGCATTGCATGGATATATTACCGCACCGGCAATTACCGGAAAGCCCTTGCCGTCTTCACCGAGCTTTATAACAGTTTCGGCGGTTCAAAATATCTCTACTGGAAGGCTCAGTCTCTTGAAAGAACAGGCGGGGATGCGGGCTATATTTACAGACAGCTTGCAGCCAAACCACAAGACTTTTACAGCATCCTTGCGCAGATAAAAAAAGGATTAAAGGGTGAAAAGGTCAAGGTGTCAGAGGAAAAAGCGTTAGTGAACAGTGGCAGTGTCAGTAAGGAAAAACTGCCGCAAAAAACTGACACTGACACTAATATAATCCTCAAAAACTCCGGATATAAGCCTTTCAAGTCCGAGCGCATTGACATACTTCTTGAAGCCGGCATGATAAAAGAGGCTGCGGCAGAACTGTCTGTTATAGCCGGAAAAACTACGAATCCAGACGAACTCCTATCTGTTTCCCTTAAATTGCAGGAATGCGGAGAATACAGGAGGGCCTTAACTCTGCTGCTGCATATACCAATAGGAGAGGCTGCGCAGAGTATTCTGTATCCGCTGGCCCACTGGCAGATTGTGAGAGATGTTTCAGACAGATACGGCGCCGACCCCTTTGTAGTTCTTTCCATCATAAGGGAGGAGAGCCGCTTTGACGCGCAGGCTCGCTCACAGGCAGGCGCGCTCGGGCTCATGCAGGTGATGCCGCAGACAGCCCATGCCATAGACAAAAAGATTAACCTGAATATAAAATCAAAGGAACAGATACTTAATGTAAGGGCCAACATAAATCTCGGTTCATATTACATAACCTATCTTTTAAAAGAGTTCGGCTCGCTGCCCCCGGCTATCGCAGCTTATAACGCAGGAGAGGACGTTGTGAGGAAATGGCAGAAGGCGGGCAGCTATAAATCACTTGACGAATTCATTGAAGATATTCCTTACGAAGAGACTAAAAACTATACCAAGCGCGTTATTACAACTTATTTTGAGTATCATAAATATACCGGCGGCAAGAGCATTCCCATGATTCTCTGACGCCTCTTGCAATACGCTATAGCATCTTGGTATCTTAAACATCATGAAACAAAACAGGACTCTGTTTGATGAGGCTCCGCAGGTAAAAAAAAGCGGGGAAAAGGCAAGCAGCAATAAAAAGGAGGGGACGCCATTGGACAGGCTTAAAAATCTTGAAGACAAGATAACAGGCGCAATAGAGAAAGTGAAGGCATTGAAGGAAGAAAAAGCCGCGCTTGAGCTCAAGATAAAAGAACTTGAGGCGAGTCTCGCTGATAGGGATAGTGAGATAGAGAAGCTGCAGACGGAAAAGGCCGCTATAAAAAATCAGGTTGAAGGACTCCTTAATGAACTTGACACTTTAGAGGTTGCGTAGCGTGAGCAGTGTAGATGTTTATATCCTCGGCCAGAAATATACTGTAAAAGGCGATGCGCCTGAGGAGCATATACAAAAAATCGCCGCCTTTGTTGATGCAAAGATAAAAGAGGTTTACAGCAATGCGCCGAATGCCGCTCCGCTTAAGGCGTGTATTCTTGCGGCCCTTAACATTGCGGACGAACTGCACAGGCTGAAGGCAGAACAGGACAACATTACAAAGCATATAGAGGAAAGGACAAAAGTCCTGAACGGATTGTTTGAGGCGTAAACAGGGGAACTGCCTTCTGCTTTTATTCCATCAGCCCGTATTTCTTCATTTTATTAAAGAGGCTTTTTCTGCTGATGCCGAGCCGGGCTGCCGCCTCCATCCTTTTCCATCTGGCCTCCGCAAGAGCATTGATTATAAGTTTCTTTTCCTCTTCTGACTTGATTGCCTCCACCCTTTCTTTCACTCCTGAGCCGCCATGTTCTGCCTGAACCGTATTATTGAATATAAGCCCTTTTACTGTTTCTTCCCTGACTGTATCCGTGTCTTCAAGAATTATCGCACGCTGGATGAGGTTCTCCATCTCCCTGACATTTCCGGGCCAGTTATAGCGCAGAAAAAAATTTATGGCAGATGCAGAGATGCCTTTAACATTCCTGCCCATTGTTCTGCTGTACTTTTTCACAAAGTAATCTGACAGCAAAGGAATATCCTTTATCCTTTCTCTGAGAGGCGGAACCTTAATCTCAAAAACCTTCACCCTGTAAAGGAGGTCTTCGCGAAAACTGCCGTCCCTGACAGCGCTGTCAAGGTTTTTATTCGTTGCAGATATAAATCTCATATCAACTTTTATGGGTCTTGTGCCGCCGAGCCTCTCTATCTCTTTATTCTGCAGAACCCTCAGCAGCTTTGCCTGAAGCCCCGGTGAGACGTCGCCAATCTCATCCAGGAAGATGCTGCCTTTAGACGCCCTTTCAAATTTGCCCATATGCTGTTTTGCTGCTCCTGTAAAAGCGCCTTTTTCATAGCCGAACAGTTCTGATTCAAGCAGTGTTTCAGGAATTGCCGCACAATTTACGCTTACAAAAGGATTATCTTTTCTGTCGCTCATCTTATGGATGGCCCTGGCGATAAGTTCCTTGCCAGAGCCGCTTTCGCCAGTTATCAGCGCTGTGACGTCTGTTGCCGCAACTTTCATTGCAAGTTCAACTGCCTGCTTCATCTCCTCGCTCTCGGCTATGATTTCATCTCTGAGTATGCCTTTAAGATTTTCCGTCTTCAGGTTTTCAATCTCTCTCTGCAATTCATATTTTTCTATAGCCCTGTTTATGACAGTCCTCACTATCCCTATGTCAACGGGCTTGGTGAAAAAATCATACGCCCCATCTCTGATGGCCCTCATTGCAAGCTCTTTTGAACCGTAGGCGGTTACCATTATCACCGGCATAGGATAACCTTCGGATTTTATGTGCCGGAGAACTTCAATGCCGCTCATGTTCGGCATCTTTTCATCAAGAAGCACCAGGCTGTAAGTATTTTTTTTCAGGCGCTCAAGCGCCTCGGCGCCTGTCCCGGCAAAATCAAACTCAAAACCTTCCTTTTTGAGGAGTTCACCAAGGAAAAAACGGATGCTGGCGTCATCATCTGCTATTAATATCCTATGTTCATTAGCGCTGAATGACATTCCAAACCTCTTTAATGTTTTTGTGTGCGTTGATATTTTAGCACATACAAACAGTTGACATAAAATATTGTTTAGGCAATGATTTCATTATGCATGACAGCAGAGATATAAGAACAGCCTTTGAAATACCCAAAATAGAAAAATTATACGGCGGCAGTTTTACAGGCGGCCACAGCGTCCGCCTTTTGTGGAAGAACGGGGAGCTGTTCAAAACGATATTTGATTCCATTGCAGGCGCAGAAAGATTCGTCTGCCTTGAATTCTACATATTCCGCAATGATGAAACAGGCATTGAACTGGCAGAGCTGCTGAAAAAAAAAGCCGCAGAAGGAGTCCGCGTATTCATTCTTTATGACCACTTCGGCTCTTTTGGAACCCCGCGGAAATTCTGGGCAGAATTAAAACTCGCAGGGATAAATGTCAGGGCCTCTTACCCTTTCAAGTGGACCGCTCCCTTGCATTATGCCCGCCGCGACCATAAAAAACTTATTTTGATAGACGGGGAAAAGGTATTCACCGGAGGGTTGAACATCGCAAATGAATACAGGGGATATTATTTCAAAAGGCATAAAGAGGCGTGGAGAGATACAGGCATACTGCTTGAAGGCCCGATAGCCATGACGCTGTTAAGCGAGTTTGAGAAAAGCTGGCTGCTGTGGGGCGGGAAACCGATAATAGAGCAGCAGAGCAGAAGCCAGAAGTCCAAGATACAAGATGCAGAAACAACCCCCTTTCCCCCTTTGTTAAGGGGGAATAAAAGGGGGTTGTTTCGACTCTTAACTCTTAACTCTGGCGCTCTGCCTGTGCTGCCTATATTTGCAAGTTCATCAAGAGGAAGGAGAAAGCTGAGAAGGCTTTTATATTACAGCATCAATCATGCAAGAAAGAGCATATTTCTCACCACAGCCTATTTCACTCCGGGCAGAAGGATGATTGATATGCTGTCGGAAGCTGTTAAAAGGGGCGCCATAGTCAGGCTGCTCTTGCCGCTAAAAAGCGATGTGCTGGCTGCGGATTATGCGGGAAGGGCGTCCTTCACAGAACTGCTTAAAGCCGGCGTGCAGATTTACACCTATAAAGGCAGGATACTTCATGCGAAGACTGCCGTGTTTGACGGCTGCTGGAACATCATAGGTTCTGCAAATCTTGATTTTCAGTCGCTGAGAAGAAATGATGAGGGGAATGTCGGAATACTTGATAAAAATTTAGGGCAAAAGATGATGGATGTATTTGAGGAAGACATTATAAATTCCGAAAAAATAGAATTAGCGCAGTGGATAAGGCGGGGCTTCTGCGAAAAAATCAAAGAAAGGTTTTTTGTCCTCTTCAGAAGACGGTTATAAATATCCTGCATCACGTATTCGTATGCGGCAGCCATATAACAAACTTTGTTTTGCCTTCCGGCGTCTCTACGGTTATATCGCCTCCAATGCTCTTTATTGCATCCCTCGCAATTTTCAATCCCATCCCGCGTCCCTTGCCTTTGGTTGTAACCTCCGCCTCAAATATTGCAGCTGCCTCAATTCCGCCGCTTAGTTCAGAATCACTATTTGCTTCAATAGCAGTCCCATCATCCGTCATCTTAGCCCTTATGCCTATCTCTCCGTTTTTTCCAACTGCCTCATAGGCGTTCTGGACTATATTATAAAACGCATGAAAAAACCTATCATCTCCCATTTGTATATTTCTGACAGTTTCATCATAGTCCTCCATTATTCTTACAGTCTTATCCTTTGCTGCCTGACTGCATAAGAGCACAACCCTGTGGATTATATCCATGAGACTCTCCCCTTCGGAGGCGGAGGTTTTTTTCTCAAAGATGGTGTCCACAACCCTGTTCAGCCGCTCTGTTTCTTTGAGTATTGTATTGATATAAAGCTTCTTCTGCGCGTTGTCATTCATGTCCTCGCCGATAAGCTGTACAAGCCCTTTTATGGAAGCAAGGGGATTCCTAATCTCATGCGCTACTTCCATTGCCAGCGTTCCGATATTCGCCAGTTTTTCAGTTTTTTGCATCTCAAGCTGCATCTCTTTTATCTTTGTAGTATCCATAAAATTGAACACTGCTCCGTCTATGCCATATCTGCCTTTTATTGGTGAAAGAGTATAACCTATGGTCCTGCTTTCACCGTTTATTGTTATATTCAGCTCAGAGGCAGCGGCGTCTCCCTTCAGAGCTGCTTGTAAATCCCTTGTTATATTCAATACGGTTCCGATATTTTTGCCAAGCAGGTCAGTTTCCTTACTGCCGAGTATATGACAGGCATAGGGGTTCGCCATTGTTATCGCTCCGCTTTTGTCGGCTGTCATTACTCCTCCTGTTGTGCTTTCGAGCAATGAGGTGTACTTGCTGAGGGATGCGGCTATTTTTGTAAACTCCTTGCCAAGCGAACTGAATTCCTCTATATTCTTGCCTTTTCCGCCTTCGCTTAATAATTTTCTTGCAGGCCTTACAAGAGCGTAGGCAACAATCAGCCCCGTCACAAATGCCGCTGCAGCCAGGATGTAAGTCCACTGCTCCGCAAAACTATAAATGGAGATAAGCTCGGCCGGGTCAATAAAGCCGCGCTTAAAGACAGCCCTGAATCTTGCTAATAAAATTAGCGGCGCAGCCGCGGCAAAAACAGAAAAAAACAGGGGGAGGAATACAAAGAGTCCAAAATAAAACCGCCTTTTTAAAAAGGCTGCTATTATCTTTTCATAACTTTCATCATGTCCCATATTGGAAGGAATATCCCCAGCGCTAAAAAGAGTATCCCGCCGGCAAGAAAGACCAGCAGAACCGGTTCAAGCGTTGTTGAAAGGTTTTTAATCGCATATTCAACCTCCAGGTCGTAATAGTCGGCTACCTTTGTGAGCATATCATCAAGCGCTCCTGTTTCCTCGCCAACAGCAACCATCTGCGTAACCATCGGCGGAAAGACCATGGTGCCTGCCATCGGCACAGCCAGGCCTTTTCCTTCGCTCACACTCTCTTTTATCACCTCAACAGCCCTGGCAATGATGATATTCCCGAGTGTGCCTGCAACTATGTCAAGCGCATGGAGCATCGGGATGCCGCTGCCGTAAAGTGTAGCGAATATCCTTGAAAACCTGGACATAACAGTTTTCTCAACAACAGAGCCGATTATCGGAACCTTGAGCTTAAACTTATCAAAGTTCCATCTGCCGGACGGAGTCCTTACGTATCCCCTGAATGCAAAAATAACGCCGGCTGCCGCGGCTAATAGAAGCGGCCAGTAAGACCTGATTGTTTTATTCAGGAATATAAGCACCCGTGTCGGAAATGGAAGCTCTACCTTTGCAGATTGATATAATGAAGCGAATTTCGGGACCACAAATGTTGTGAGAATAAGGAAGGCAATTGCCATGCTTATTACAACTATGACGGGGTATCTTGTCGCCGCCTTTACCCGCGCCCTTGTTGTCGCATCATGTTCCAGCAGAGACGCCAGCCTCCCAAGAATGTCATCCAGGACTCCGGCCTCTTCGCCTACCTTTACCATACTGATATAAAGCGTGGAGAATACCTTCGGAAATTTTGTCAGGGCGTCGGAGAATGAACTGCCCCTCTCAACGTCTCTTCTTATTTCTTCTATTATCTTGCGGAGCTTTCTGCTCTTTGTTTGCTCCGAAAGCGTGTCCAGGCTTCTGATAAAGGATATGCCTGCGGTAATAAGGGTTGCAAGCTGCCGGCTGAACACTATGAGGTCTTCATCCTTTACCCTGTCAAAAATCTGCCATCCGCTCCCGCCGGGAGGTTTAATCTCTTCTTCAGCTTGTATTTTTACAGGGGTATATCCTTTGGAAAAAAGCTGCTCTGCAGCCGCATCGGTGTTAGGCGCATCAATAACGCCGTTTACAATCTCTCCTGACGATGTTCTGCCTTTGTAGCTGTAAGCCGGCACTTTTATTCTGTCTCCTGTGTTACTCTCATTACTTCTTCAATTGTCGTAACGCCATCCACTGCCTTTAAGAGGCCTTCCTGCCTCATGGTTCTAAAGCCTTCCTTTATCGCCTGTGCCTTTATTTCGCTTGCAGGAGCCTTGTCTATTATCAACTTCTTTATCCCCTCTGTAACCAGAAGGAGTTCAAATAATCCTTCTCTTCCGAGGTATCCTGTGAAACGGCACTCGCTGCATCCCTTGCCGTGCAAGAGCACTTTTCCTTTAATCCCCACACGCCTTAACATCTCTTCGTCAGCGGTATAACTTTCTTTGCAGTAAGGGCAGATTTTTACAATGAGCCTTTGACCTAAAACTCCGATAAGAGAAGACGTGATAAGGAATGGTTCAATGCCCATATCTATTAACCGGGCTATGGCGCCGACCGCCTCATTTGTATGGAGGGTGCTGAGAACAAGATGCCCTGTAAGCGCTGCATGGGTCGCGATGGATGCTGTCTCAGTGTCTCTTATCTCGCCGACCATTATTATATCAGGGTCCTGCCTGAGAATGGGCCTCAACCCTGATGAGAATGTCAGCCCTGCCTTTACATTGACCTGCACCTGATTTATATTAGGCAGATTATACTCTATGGGGTCCTCTATTGTTACTATATTTTTCTCTGCTGCGCTTATATTCCGCAGAGACGAATACATGGTTGTTGTCTTACCGCAGCCGGTGGGCCCCGTTGAAAGTATAAACCCGTAAGGCCTGCTTATCAGCTTTTCGTAAGACTCCAGCACATTTTTCGGGAATCCAAGCTGACCGAGCGTGAGCTGCGGAAGCCCCGAGGTTTTTTCAAGGAGCCTCAGAACTATTTTCTCGCCGTGATGCGTAGGCAGCGTTGACGCCCTTATATCAAATTGCCTGCTCTCAATATTTATAGGGAATCTTCCATCCTGAGGCACTCTCTTTTCTGCTATATCCATCCCTGAAAGTATCTTTATCCTGGAGACAACGCCTGAATGAAGATGCTTGGGAGGTTTCATAATATCATGCAGTTTTCCATCAATCCTGAATCTGACGCGAAGGGAATCCTCATAAGGTTCTATGTGTATGTCGCTGGCCCGGTCCTTTACAGCCTGCGTAACTATTGTATTGACGAGCTTCACGATTGGCGTGTCTTCAACCATCGCCTCTGCTGCGGCAACAATTTTTTCCTTTTTAGGATAGTAAACATCCGCGGCATTAACAACCTCATTCATTTCTCCCCTGCTGTAATATCTGTCAAGCGCATTTATGAGGTCTGATTCCGTTATGACAACCGCATTCACAGGCATCCTTGTAATCCGTTTTATCTCATCTGTCGCAAAGACATTGAGGGGGTCAGCCATGGCAAGGGTGAGCCTTCCGTTATTAATCGTAAGCGGCAGCACCTTGTGTTTTCGCGCGAGAGACTCCGGCACCAAATCTATGACCCCCGGGGCTACAGATATAGACCGCAGTTCTTTAAACGGCAGTCCCATCTGCGCGCTGAGCGCCTTTGCCATAACTTCTTCCGTAATAACCCCGAGGCTGACAAGTGTTTCTCCAAGCCTTTTGCCAAGCCTCTTCTGTTCCTGCATGGCCTTATCACGCTGTTCCGCGGTTATAACCCCGGCTTCTATCAGAAGTTCTCCAAGATATTTTTTCCTTAGCGCCATGTCTATTTCCTCGCAGAATAAGAGCCGAGTCCGAGCAAATCAAAGGTTACAAGCACACTAAGCTCGCTTGGCTTGCTGTTTACTTTATCAGGAGGCCTCCTGTTAACCGTTATTGTTATTCCCCAGCACTGCTGAAGATATTTCATGATAAACGAAGAATCCCTCATTCCTCCTCCCTTAGAATCATACCAGACTTTGACCTCTGCCGACAAGTTTTTAGAATGATTATAAACAGCCCCGATGTCATAAAACATAGTATTATTAGGCTGGTTGTATCTCTCCCCCAGAGAAAATGAAAATTTTTTTACAGGGATAGATACTGTTGAGTTTACAGTCTCAATACGGCTCGTATAGTGATTATAAGAGGCGTCGGCAGTTATAGGGAAAGGCCTCGGAATAGACGCCGACACGCTTAACGGAGAAAATGGCGTGTCTCCTCCGTATGAGTTATACGATTCCGACATGCTTGTCGTTAGGAACTCGCCTTTTTTATCCAGGAGCCTATTTACAAGAGAAAGGCCTATTGATGACTGCCTTGAATAAAGTTCTGTGGAATCAAACAGCGGGACATTGGCATTGTCTTTTTTAATCCAGGGCACAAACGTATATGTCAGAGAAGGTTCAACGCCGTGCGTTAAATCCTCGCCATATTTTTTTATTAACCGGCTGGACGCTGTGATATTGTAATCAAACATATCCCTGTGCACTGAACTCTTAAATCCGTCAGCCTCGTTTTTATGCAAAGAATACATGGTCTCTCTTAATCCGAGATTCTGGGAAAGAATGACCTTGTCTCCGAAGGAATGGGAAAGCTTAGGATAAAGGTCCAGACGCTGTCCTGATACGCCTATGTCCCTTGAGAAATTTGACGCAGACGACGTCATGGAGAAAACTACAGGCCCTACACCGGAGGGGTTAACAACATACCCTAATTCAGGCAGTCTCTGAGCTATGGCTGAGGTATCGCTTCCATCTTTCAGGTCAATAATATATTGTGACATGAGGTAAAGGCGTGAATTCTCCGAAGGAAGCGTCAGCTCGCCTGTTGATTCAAGAAATCTGTTTACCCTTTCCAAGCGGTTAATGCTGTATTCCCTGTAAAAACTTTTTCCTTTTTCATTTAGCAGATTCAAGTTCCAGTAGCCTGAAAGACTGTCCATGCTCCTTTTTGTATGGGAAGACTTCAATTCATAAAAATTCTGTCCTGCCCTTTTGTCATAGAAATGATAGAGCCAGTGTTTGCCCTCCACATCTCCGGGCGCTACATATCTGTATTCAGCCCCTTCTCCTATGCCTGCCTTGCTCTGCCAGTCAGCAATAAATGTTGCATCCTTATCTTCATCTATGGCCCAGAAAAACGGCTGTCTGTAATAAAAGCCTTTTGACTGTGAATAACCAATTACAGGCGTGAGAAGCCCTGTCTTCCTCTCGGTAAGCACAGGCGCCCAGAGATAAGGCGTATATAAAACCGGGAAGTCTTTTATATGAAAAGTGGCGTTCCCGGACTTAAGACGGTCTCCGATAATTATATCGGCAGTCCTGCCTTTGATGCACCACTCAGGAGAAGGGTTTTCGCAGGTTGTTATGGTCGCCTTTTTAACGTAATATTCCTTTTCTCCCCTTTTTTCTATCTCGGAGCCGGAGATATAGAATTTTTCTTTTTTTGAAAAAATCTCGGCATTATAGAAAGTGCCTTTTTTGGTCCTAAGATTGAACTCTGCCTTTTTAGCTTTGAGAAACATATCAGGGTTGTCAGACACTACATCCCCTTCAGCAAAGACATTGAATGTCTTCTCGTCATACTTCATTTCATCTGCCATTATTATTGTTTCGCCTTGTTCAACAAGCACAGAGCCCCTTGCCGTATACATTGATGTATCCTTTTCATGCTCCAAAGAATCCGATGTTATGAATGTCGGGGGCTCTTCAGCAAAACAGTAAACAGCAGACAGTAGACAGTAGACAGTAAACAGCAATAAGAAAAACAAAAAAGAACGATGCATGATGCATGATACATGATACATGATACCCCCCTTTAATTCCCCCCTTACTAAGGGGGGATAGAGGGGGGTTGTATCCTGCATCCTAAATCCTGTATCTTGTATCATGTGTTTCATCTCGTTTCCCTCAGACTTGAAAGAATGCCTCTTCCACAAAGCATCTCCTTAGCCTCGCCTATAGTGTAAAACGAACCGGTGATTAAGATTAGGGGGTTAGGATTTAGGGTTTGGGGATTGGTCTTGCTAACCCCTAACCCCCAGCCCCTAACCCCTGCCATTGTAACTGCCATAGCAATGGCTTCTTTCACGGTTGGCGCAATATGTGTATTCGTAAATCCCATCTCTGCTGCGCATTCTGCAAGTTTCTGCGGCGAGGCCGCCCTCTCATAAGCCGGAGCTGTCAATATAATTTCAGAGGCCAGGGGCAAAAGCGGCGCCATTATCCCTCTTATGTCCTTATCAGACATTATGCCTGCAATCAATATTATTCTTTCGTATATCTTGGAAAAAATTTCCTTAAGCGAATCTGCGAGAATTTTTGCAGCCGAAGGGTTATGCGCCCCGTCAATCAGAATCGGAGGTTCCTTTGAGATGAATTCAAGCCTGCCGTGCCATTTTACATTTCCAAGCCCATTTCTGACGGCGTGATGCGTGATGCGTGATGCGTGATGTGAAGATTTCTTAGAAACAAGCTCAATTGTTTTTAGCGCAAGAGCCGCATTCAACACCTGATGCCTGCCCGGAAGCGGCATAACCAAATCCTCTAAACTGCTATCGCTGTTATAATTAAAAACACTTCCGTCTGTATCCTCTGACTTTATTGCCGCTGAAAAATCCCTTCCATAAATAAAAAGGCCTGCATTCTTTTCCTCTGCCTTCTTTTTGATTGCGTCCATTACAGACGGCTCCTGAGCTGACGTGATAACAGGAACCCCCTCTTTTATTATCCCCGCTTTTTCTTCCGCAATCTCTGAGACGGCATTGCCAAGAAATTCGCTGTGGTCATAACCGATGCTTGTTATGACAGACGCCTCAGGCAGCAGAACATTTGTTGCATCAAGCCGTCCGCCCATTCCGGTCTCAACCACTGCCCAGTCAATATTTTTTCTCTTAAAATACAGGAATCCCATTGCAGTCACAACCTCAAAAAAAGTAGGAGTCAGCTCTTGTGGTGATGCACGATTCATGATGCATGATTCACGATACCCCCCTTTAATTCCCCCCTTGCTAAGGGGGGATAGAGGGGGGTTGTATCCTGCATCTTGTATCCTGCATCTTGTATCCTGTATCTTGCATCTTATCTCTTCTGTGAGTTCAACTACATCCCCCTCTGTTATCTCTTCATTGTTGACCCTCATCCTCTCCGTGAAGCTTACGAGATGCGGAGATGTAAACAATCCTGTTCTGAATCCCGCTGACTGTAATATAGAAGCTATCATTGCTGATGTAGAGCCTTTCCCGTTGGTCCCTGCAATATGGATAGTTGAGAAACTATCTTGCGGATTGCCAAGCAGAGAAAGCAGCCTCACAGTGTTATCAAGCCCCAGCTTGATGCCGTATTTCTGAAGCCCGTAGAGATAATCTATTGCACCGGCGTAACCCATAAGTGCAATATTTTACATTAAATGAGGTAAAAGTAAGAAGAGGAAAACTCTTTCAGAATTAGAACACCTAAAGAAGGGTAGCCGTTAAAGGGGACACTTCCCATATTTTTATTAAGGGTGCTCTTGTCTCTCATGAAAAGCAGTATAAGACAAATTTTCGGAGAATTACAAGGACAAAATAAACGCGGCGGGTACGAATGACGGATTTCTACGAAAGGAATTCTATGAACTTTGCAAGGGTCTTTTTCATGTTTTTTCTGCTGACAACCATATCTATCAACCCATGCTCAAGAAGAAACTCCGCCCTCTGAAAATTATCAGGGAGCTGCTGTTTCATTGTCTGCTCTATGACGCGGGGCCCTGCAAAGCCTATCAGGCTTCTCGGTTCAGCGATTATTACATCTCCGAGCGCGGCAAAACTTGCAGCGACTCCGCCGAATGTCGGGTCGGCAAGTACAGAGATATAAGGGACGCCATTGCCCTTAAGTTTTCCAATTGCCGCAGAAACCTTTGCCATCTGCATGAGGGAAAATATTCCTTCCTGCATCCTGGCTCCGCCTGATGATGCAATGCTTATCAGGGGCGCCTTTTTCCCAAGAGACGCTTCCGCAGCCCTTGAAATCTTTTCTCCGACAACAGAGCCCATGCTTCCGCCCATGAACGAAAAATCCATCACAGTAAGGATGACAGGAAAACCGTTTATCGCTGCCTCGCCGGAAACCGCAGCTTCAGGAAGACCGCTCTTCTTCTGATTCTCTTTTATCCTGTCAGGGTAAGAAAGGGAGTCTTTAAAATTCAGAGGATCTCCTGAATGCATATCTGCGTCAAACTCTATAAAACTTCCTTCGTCCGCAAGAAGCTTGATTCTTTCTTTGGCGCTTATCCTGAAATGGTAATTGCACTTTGGGCAGACTTTAAGATTCTTGTCTATCTCTTTTTTGTAAACAATTTCCTTGCAGTTATCGCATTTTACCCAGAGCCCCTCGGGAATCTTTACCTTCTTTTGCAGTTTCGGCTCTTTTAACTTTTTAAACCACATCAGATATTTATAACCTCGCCGTCTTTAAGCAGTCTGATATCGGGAATCCCAAGTTTTTTAATCTCAGCCCTTATGGTTTTAATATGCTGCGGCTTGGGATGTGTTATTAGTATTTTGTCCGGAGGCATCTTTATCTTGTCCAGCTCTTTTTTGAGCAGCCTGGGAGTGAGATGCCCTGTCTCAACAGCCATAGCTTCCATTTTGTTTGGGAAAGAGACCTCTATTATGGCCCTATGTATTTTTATCCTGCCCGCCTCTTTCCAGATGGCATGTGTCGGCCCTGTGTCGCCTGTATAAAGGAGTCTTTTCCCTCTTCCATCCTCAATTATATAACCGGCTGCAGGAACCGAATGGTTGACTCTGTAAGCAGTAATTTTATAGCCGTTAACTTCAATGCCTTTGCCGGGCTTCACCTCTAAAAACCTTATTACGGCCTTTTCAGCATTTGGTATCATTGTGAAATCAGGCCATATCTTATTGTTCAAGAGATTGTCTTTCAGCGCCTTCAACACCGGCGCAATCCCTATCACCGTAACATTATGCTTCTTATTTTTTATGATTATATTGTCTGCGAGAAACGGGATTCCTCTTATGTGGTCCAGATGGGCGTGGGAGATAAGGATATGCCGTATCTTCCACTGGGCATTCTCGGAGAGGTAAGCTCCGATGGTTCCGGCGTCAAGCAATATTTTTTCGTCTATCAAGAAAGCCGGAGGATTATGCCCCGGAAATTCTGCTCCTGAACATCCGAGAACTTCTATTTTCACAGCTCAATCTCCATTTCTTTTCCGCCGCTGCGAATCTCAGGCCACGCCTTTAAAAACGCATTTACTGCGGACGGGTCAAACTGTTTGCCTGCATATTTTTTTAATTCATCCAATGCCTCATCTGCGGTGCGCGCTTTTCTGTACGGCCTGTCGGTTGTCATGGCGTCAAAGGTATCGGCAATTGCAATAATCCGGGCCGGCAGCGGTATCTCACTGCCCTTCAAGCCATCCGGGTATCCTGTTCCGTCATACTTTTCGTGGTGCCCTCTCATTCCAGGAATAACATCTTTCAGCTGCTTAACATGACTGAGTATCTCTGAACCATATTCCGGATGCATACACATCGCTTTAAACTCCCCGGGCTCAAGCCTGCCTTCTTTAAGAAGCACATTGTCGCGTATCCCGATTTTCCCGATGTCATGAAGTATAGCAGAAAGTTTTAAATTTTCAAGCTCTGCCTTGTCAAGCCCGAGTATGCGTCCTATGGCCAGGCTGTAGTTCATAACCCGTTTTGTATGTCCGCCCGTATAAGGGTCTCTTTTTTCAACGGTCTCTGCAAGCGCCTGCGCCGTGCCGTAAAAGGTATCTTTAAGCTCCTGATAGAGATTTGAGTTTTCTATCGCAACCGCCACCTGATTTGCAAGCGCGCAGAGTATTTCCAGGTCCTCATTGTCAAAGCTCCCTGACTTTTTGTTTATGGTCTGGAGTGCGCCAAAAATATCCCCCTTTGTCTTTACAGGCACACATATCATATCCCTTGTAAAAAACTTGCTCCTGGCGTCCACGCCCCTGAAAAACCTCGGGTCTGACTGCACATCATGCACTATCACAGGCTCACCTTTGTCAGCGACCCACCCCGCTATGCCCTCGCCTTTTTTGAGCCGCATCTCCTTGACCTTCTCGCCCTTGTCTCCAAGCGCCACTTCAAAAAAGAGTTCGCAGTTTTCCTTATCCTTAAGAATGAGGCTTCCCGCTTCAGCATTTACAAGCCGGGTTGCCGCTTCAATCGCCAGTTTCCTCACCTCCCTCGTATCAAGCGTAGAGTTGACCAAGGCTGTAAGTTCAATGAGGGCGCTAAGCTGCGCCAGCTTTTTATCAGAGCCCTCGCTCATTTTATTGCCCCTCTTAATTTGAGAAGAAAATCCCTGAATTCGCCATTTAAGTTCCCCTGCGCTTTTTTAACTATGGCGCTTCCAATAATCACTCCGTCAGAGACGCCTGCCACCGCCTCAGCCTCATCAGGCGTTGAAACGCCAAATCCAACTGCAACCGGCTTGTCTGTAACCCGGCGGATATTGTTTATTGTTTTTTCAATAGAGCCGTCAAGTAAAAGTTGCGCGCCGGTAATGCCGGTTACTGAAACGTAATATATAAAACCTGTTGATGCGCTTGCAACCCTTTTTATTCTCCCCTCTGTTGAGGTCGGAGCAAGAAGGAAGATTGAAGCAACGGCTGCATTTTTGGCAAGTCTCATGAACCCGGCGGCTTCATCGGGCGGAAGGTCAGGTATTATGACGCCGTCAACTCCGGCCTCTTTTGCGTCCGCAATAAATTTCTCTTCTCCGTATTTAAAAACAGGGTTGTAATACGTCATCAATACCAGAGGGATTTTTGTTTTCTGTCTTAAATCCTTTACGCAAGAGATTACTTTTTTTAAAGTAGCTCCACTCTTCAATGCCCTCTCTGCCGCCCTCTGAATTGTCGGGCCGTCGGCGAGAGGGTCTGTGAAAGGCACTCCGAGTTCAACAATGTCTGCGCCGCACTCCTCAAACATAAGGACTATCTCTTTTGTCCTCTCAAGAGAAGGGTCCCCTGCCATTATATAAGGGATAAAGGCTTTCTTATGTTGAGTCCTTAACTTTCTGAAGAGCTTTTCTATCCTGTTCACAGTTCTATTCCTTTGAGGCCCGCCACATACTGAACGTCTTTGTCTCCCCGTCCCGAAAGATTTACAATGATAATCTTATCCCCTGATAGTTTCGGCGCAAGTTTTACCGCTTCTGCGACTGCATGCGCAGATTCAAGCGCCGGGATTATTCCTTCTTTTCTTGAAAGCAGTTCAAATGCAGCCAAGGCCTCATCGTCTGTTGCGTATGTATATTGAACCCTTTTTATATCTCTGAGATAAGGGTGTTCAGGCCCTATGGAGGCGTAGTCAAGCCCGGCCGAAACAGAATGTGTTCCAAGCACGTTGCCGTCTTCATCCTGAAGCAGATAGGTCTTGCATCCCTGAAATACGCCTACGGAGCCGCCCGCAAACCTTGCCGCATGCTCTCCTGTTTCTATACCCTTGCCGCCGGCCTCCACTCCAATCATCTTTATATCATCGCCGAGGAATTCGTGGAACAATCCCATTGCATTGCTTCCGCCGCCAACGCACGCAACCAGATAATCAGGCAGCCGTCCCTCTGCCCGGAGTATCTGCTTTTTAGCTTCCTTTCCGATAATAGACTGGAAATCCCTCACCATTGACGGGAAGGGATGCGGCCCGAAGACCGTGCCCAGAACATAATGAGTAGTCCTTACATTTGTGGTCCAGTCTCTCAGCGCCGCATTAATGGCGTCTTTCAAGGTCTGCGACCCAACAGCTACCTCAAGGACCCGCGCGCCCAGCAGCCTCATCCTGAACACATTCAATGCCTGTCTTTTCATATCTATCGTTCCCATATAAATATCACACTCCAGGCCGACAAGCGCAGCGCCTGTGGCAGCTGCGACTCCATGCTGTCCGGCGCCTGTTTCAGCAATGATTCTTTTTTTACCGATTCTTTTCGCAAGGAGCGCCTGTCCCAGCGCATTATTAATCTTATGCGCGCCTGTATGAGCGAGGTCTTCTCTCTTTAAATATATCTTTGCTCCTCCGAGATATTCCGTAAATCTCTTTGCAAAGTATAAAGCGGTCGGCCTTCCTATATATGTTTTCTGAAGATGCGCAAGCTCCTTCTGAAAATCTTTATCTCTCCTGTATTTCAGGTATGCTTCTTCAAGTTCAATGAGAGCAGGCATCAATGTCTCAGGAACAAATCTTCCGCCGTATTGTCCGAAATAACCTTTTTTCATCTCCTTCTTTCTCTCCCGCAGTTGCAGTTAAGTCCGTGAGTGCAGCCCTCAAAGGGGTTTATGCTAAGTCTTGCCGGAATGAACTCGCCGCACTTGCAATTCCATCCGCTACTATCAGCAGCCTTAGCTTTGTCAAGCTCTCTCCCGCAAACCGGGCAGAGAGGTTTTATATCGTCCCTCGTAATAGATGTTTTTTTAGGATTTTTTCCCATTTCAGGAAAATATTATAGCATATTGAGGCTTGCTGCTATATTAAATTAAGAACTCTTAATGATTTCACAAAACAGAATCCGGGTTGAAAGTTTCATCTTTTCCTACACCTCAAATGCATCCTTGATATGCTCTATCTCGTTTTTTGTCCCGCTTAAATTAATGCTTATGACGTCAAATCTGGCAGCGCAGTTTTTCTTCTGATTTTTAAGATAGAACAGAGCGAGGTTCTTCAGTTTGTGCTTTTTCCGTGAGTCTACCGCCTCAAACGGATAACCAAAGGCATTGCTTGAACGGGTTTTAACCTCAACAAAGACAAGCGTCTCTCCATCCTTTGCAATGATATCCAGTTCCCCGATTGGAGTCTTATAATTTCTTGCGATTATCCTATAACTTTTGTCTTTGAGGAATTCCGCTGCGAGGTCTTCACCCTTACTGCCAATCTGTTTCATTCGCTTCAAGTCTCCTGATGAGTTTTGGAATACCCTCTATGTCTTGAATTTCTTTCTGGCATAGTATCTTTATCAATGCCCTGAACGCCGAGAATTCTTCCCACTGCCCGTTCAGGCGCCTGCATAGGGCTTTGTTGAGGCTTTCTCCTTTTTCATCCCAGTCAAGGAGTATTATCACGCTTTGAAACTTCTCCGATACCATTTCGCAGAAGTCATAGATGCTCCGCCCGCTGTGAAGCGTAAGTATCTCTCCCTGAAGCCCGAGTTCCCTGAGCGCAAGCGCATCTCTTTTCCCTTCAACTATAACAGGGACGTCTTTGTTGCGTTCATAGAGGGTTTCAAATATCCCGCGCAGTCTGGACGCCCTTTCCATGTTGTCCGTCAAATGGCCGTTTCTCTGGAGATTCATGATTCCATACGCCCTTTATTTGTATTTTACCCTAAAAAGCAATTGACAGGTAAAGCATAATTAAATTACTCTATCAATGCACTTATGAAAGAAAAAATCTTAAAGGCGTTTGAAGAAAGCGTAAAGGTCAAGGAACAGTTCATAAAAGAGAACGTTGACGCTGTAATTGAGGCGTCAAAGGCAATAGCCGACACCTTTAACGACGGCAAAAAACTTATTCTCTTTGGCAACGGCGGCAGTTCAACAGACGCTTCTCATATAGCGGCTGAATTTGTTAACCGATTTAAAAAAGAAAGGCCGAGTCTTCCGGCGCTTGCGCTTAATACTGATATGGCAGTCCTTACTTCTATTGCAAATGATTATGATTATTCCGATGTGTTTGCAAAGCAGCTTAAGGCGCTCGGAGAAGAAGGCGATATTGTTATTGCCATAAGCACGAGCGGAGGCGCGGCCAATGTGCTTAAGGCGATGGATGTGGCCAGGAAAAAGAAATTAAGAACCATAGCATTTACCGGAGCCAGAGGAGAAAAATTTGCGGCAAAGGCTACATATGCGTTTGTTGTCCCCTCTGATAACACCCCGAGGATTCAGGAAACCCACATAACGCTCGGCCATGTCCTCTGCCAGATGGTGGAGGAGATACTTTTTGAGGCGCCAAGAAAAAAATAAGTCCAGGCTCATACTCGGCATTGACCCGGGCAGCATTGTCTGCGGATATGGAATAATAAAATTAGCAGACAGTAGACAGCATACAGCATACAACAGACAATCTCAGGCTACAGATGCTGTCTATATCGCATCGGGAAGAATAATGCTGCCTTCTAAACAACCGCTGAATGTAAGGCTTAAAGAACTTTACTCCAACCTTACAGGCGTCATAAGAGAATATTCCCCCGATGAAGTTTCCATTGAAAAGGTTTTTTTTGCAAAGAGCATAAAGGCTGCACTGGTCCTCGGGCAGGCCAGAGGCGCGGCTCTGGTTGCAGCGGCTTCCTCAGGGCTTCCTGTTTACGAGTACAGCGCCCTTGAGGTTAAGAAGGCAATAGTAGGCTACGGCAGGGCGGAAAAACATCAGGTTCAGAGTATGATTTCAAAAATACTGAATTTGAAAACTAAGCTGTCTGCGGACAGCGCAGATGCGCTTGCGCTTGCATTATGCCACATAAATACAATGAGGATCTTGAGATGAGATGCAGAATATGAAAAATAATATCTATTCAGAAAACAAGATTGCAGACAGCCTCTCTGACATAAAGGTATCAGTTGAGCCGGAAGATTTAATCTGTTACGGCTTTGACGCATCAGGCATTGAAAGCCGTCCTTCGGCAGTTGTCTGGCCCAAAAACACGGAAGAAGTTGTCAGGGTGATGAAGTATGCCTTTGAAAATGGGATTTCTGTTACGCCGAGAGGCGCAGGCACAGGCATGACAGGCGGCGCAATCCCGTTGAACGGCTCTATTGTCTTAAGCCTTGAGAAGATGAATAAACTGGTGGAGCTTGATACAAATAATCTCAATGTTGTAGTTGAACCCGGGATTATAAACGGCAGGCTGCAGCGAGAGCTTGAGCGCTTAGGTTTTTTTTATCCGCCTGACCCTGCGAGTATGAATTTCTGCACAATAGGCGGAAATGCGGCGAATAATGCCGGAGGCCCGAGGGCCTTGAAGTACGGCGTCACAAGGGATTATGTGATGGAGATAGAAGCGGCGCTGCCTGACGGCAGTGTGATAACAACAGGGGTGAGGACAACAAAAGGGGTTGTGGGCTATGACCTTACACGGCTGCTCACAGGCTCAGAAGGCACGCTTGCTGTGATAACAAGGCTGCGTCTCAGGATTCTTCCTTTGCCGGAAGAGGTCATTACTCTGCTTGCTATGTTTGACAGCCTTGAGGCGTCAGGTTCGGCAGTCGCAAAAATAACAGCGTCTAAAATAATACCAAGGACCCTTGAGTTTATGGATGCAGGGACAATCGCTGCGGTAGAAAATTTCAAGCCCGTGGGAATCCCGAGAGACATTGAGGCGCTTCTTCTCATTGAGCTGGACGGCCATCCGGCAGCAATAACAAAGCAGGCGGAAAGGATAATAGAGATATGCGAAGCATTGAATGCGGACGTGAAAATGGCAGAGGATGAAGCTGCGCGGGACAAGCTCTGGGAGGCAAGGCGGTCAATATCTCCGGCGCTTTATCACTTGAACCCGACAAAGATAAATGAAGATATTGTTGTGCCGAGAGATAGGATTCCTGACATACTGAAAAAGCTGAGAGGGCTTTCAGAAGAAAGCGGCATACAGATAGTGAATTTCGGACATGCGGGAGACGGCAATATCCATGTGAATATCATGGCTGATAAAAATGACGCTGAAAAATACCAAAAGGCCGAGTCACTTGTAAGGGAAATTTTTGATATGACCCTAAGACTGGGAGGCGCTATCTCAGGGGAGCACGGCATAGGGATTACCAAGGCTCCGTATCTCGGCATGGAGATAAAGAAACATGAGCTTGAGCTTATGAAGGGAATAAAAACCCTCTTTGACCCTAAAAATATACTTAATCCGGGAAAGATTTTTATATAGGCAGTAAAACTTCTGCAACTGCCTTATATTTCCGGAAGATAGTAAACGCTCTAATGGCTATGCTATAATCAGCCAGTTTAGAAAATGGCTACCTTAGAAAAAGAATTCACAGAAGAAGAAAAGAAAAACATGCCGCTGTACCCTATCGGGATAGCGGCTGAACTGGTAGGCACAACAGACCAGACTCTCAGGCTCTATGAAAAACAGGGGCTGATAAAACCCGCGCGGAGAAACAAGAACCGGTTTTACTCGGAAAATGACATCAAGTGGATGAGGTGTTTAAGGGAGCTTATTCACAATAAGAAGATAAGCATTGAAGGCATAAAAAAGCTTCTTGAATATGCGCCGTGCTGGGAGTTAACGGAATGCTCAGAAGAGAGAAAAAATAAATGTTCCGCTTACATAGATAAGACAAAACCCTGTTGGGAACTCAACAGGATGATATGCAACAGAGAAAGTGGGAAACTGTGCGGAGACTGCGTTGTATATCTTTCAAGACAACTCAAGGCAAAGAAGAAGCAGATTAATCAAAATCCGGATTAGAAATGCTTTTTCTCTCCATTCCGGCAGGAGAGGGCGAAACAGTGGAGAATTGTGTAGGCTGCGTGCCGTCTTTAAAGTATTCTTTTAAAGAGGACGCGGTTTCTTCTTTTGATAGAAGTCCTGTTAAGGGGTCAATCGGATAAATTACAATCCCCTCCGGCGCGGAGAAATCAGAAAACTCTGCGGTGTTTGACGCAGACTTCATGAAGTTCAGCCATATCGGAGACGCCGCTCTGGCCCCTGTTTCCTGAGAGCCGAGAGGCCTCACATCGTCAAATCCCACCCATACAGCTGTAGTGATTCCTGTTGTATATCCGACAAACCATGCGTCTCTGTAATCATTTGTTGTCCCTGTTTTTCCTGCAGCAGGCCTGCCCAAAGCCTTTATTCTCCAGCCGGTCCCATGATTTATAACATCCTGCATCATTGATGTTATGAGAAACGCTGTCTGACGGCTTATTACCTCTGTCCCTTCGGGTTCATTGCTCTCAAGTATCTTCCCTTTTGAATCAGCGATGTATTTAACTGCGGCAGGCCTTATCTTTATCCCTCCATTGGCAAATACTGCATAACCTGATGCAAGCTCAAGGGGTGTAACGCTGATGCTCCCAAGGGCAATGCTCAGGTTGTAAGGCATATCTCCGGTAAAGCCGATACTTCTTGCAAACCCTATAACTTTATCAACGCCTATTGCTTCAACAAGTTTTACGGTGATAACATTTCTTGAATATGTAAGAGCCTCCCGCAGCCTTGTAGGCCCGTAATGTTTGTGGTCATAGTTTTCAGGCGTCCAGTCACCCTTGGGCCCGCCCTTATATGTGACGGGCTCGTCATTTATTATAGATGCAGGCGTAAACCCATTATCCATTGCAGCGGCGTAGATTATCGGTTTAAACGCAGAACCCGGCTGGCGTTTTGCATGGATTGCGCGGTTAAATCCGCTCTTGGTGTAATCATAGCCTCCGATAATTGTTCTTATAAACCCTGTTCTCTGTTCAATTGCTGCAACTGCGCCTTCAACTTCCGGTTCCTGCTCAAGGGCGAGGACAGCCTCTTTCCCTTTTGCGCCTTTAATCCTTACCTTAACAATATCCCCTGGTTTGAGTATCTTTGTTAAATTGAATCCTTTTATCGCGGCAGCTTTCCTCGTTTTTGTATCCAAAAGAACGCTGGCCCACTGGGCGTCGGCTATTGACAGCTTGCCGATAATCCCCCTGGTCTTAATAACAGCCTCAGCCGCGCTCACCTTAAGGACAAGCCCTGAGGTTATTTCATATCCGCCTCCGATAGCGGTATTCTGCACATCTTTGCTCCCCATCTCTTTTTTAACGTCTATATCCTTATGCTCTACAGGGCCGCGCCATCCTCTTCTCTTATCAAGTTCTCTGAGTCCTTTCTGAAGCGCTTTTTGCGCAGCAGCCTGCATGGCCCTGTCAAGCGTGGTATAAACCTTGAGCCCCCCTTTATAGACAGTCTCTTCCCCGTATTTTTCCTCCAGATATTTCCTGACATATTCAATGAAATAATTATTTGCCTCCATACCCCTTCTCAGCGTTGAAAGATAAAGGGGCTGCGCTGCCGCCTTCTCCCTTTCAGACCTTTTGATATATCCTTCTTCCTCCATCCGCAAAAGGACTGTCTCCTGTCTTTCCTTTGATTTTGTCAGGTTGTTATAAGGAGAATATGTGGAGGGCGCTTTTATAAGAGCGGCTATCATTGCCGCCTCCGGCAGGGTCAGCTCTCCCACTGATTTTCCGAAATATACGCGCGACGCCATTTCAATGCCATAAGCGCCGTGGCCAAAATATATCCTGTTAAGATAAAGCTCCAATATTTCCTTTTTATCAAGACTCTTTTCCAACTTTATCGCAAGGGCTACCTCTCTGACCTTTCTTTTAAGTGTTTTTTCAGGGGTGAGGAACACAACCTTTGCGAGCTGCTGGGTTATTGTGCTGCCGCCTTCTTTAAGCCCTGCATGGAGAATATCCTTTAAAACCGCCCTGCCGATTGCGATGTAATCTATCCCCTTATGATTCCAGAACCTTGAATCTTCAACTGCTATCACTGCGTCTATAAGGTGTTTTGGCATTTTGTTCAGAGGCACAAAAATTCCTTTTTCAACCTTGAGTTCTCCGATAAGCGTGTCATCATCAGCGTATATCCTGGCGCCTGACGTAGGCTTATACTGCTTGAGTTCTGCGATGGAAGGAATTCCTTTTGCAAACGCAAAATAGCCCCCGGCAGATATGCCGGTTATGACTGAAATTATTACCAGAAAAACAGCAAGACGCGCTTTCATATTTAAATTGATTATACCTCCGGCGTAAAGCCCTGTCAAAAATCGGAAGACCGAGCAATACGTATAGCCTCTTTCAAGTCAACCGCGCCCGAATAAATAGCCTTTCCCGTTATCACACCCCATAGATTTTTAATCTCCTTCAAAGCTATTATGTCTTTAATGGAAGACACGCCGCCGGATGCAATTATCGGTATGCTGACGGTTTCAAGCATTTCTTTTACGGCCGGGATGTTCGGGCCCGCAAGCATGCCGTCTCTTGATATGTCAGTGTAAATTATGCCTGAGGCTCCGGCCTTTTCCATTTCCCGCGCAAGTTCTTTCGTGTTAGCTCCTGTAACCTCAACCCAGCCTTTTACTGCGGCCTTGCCGTCTTTGGCGTCAATGCCCGCAAGAATTCTGTCCGGATATTTAGCGCAGGCGTCTTTCAGGAGAGAAGGCTTTTCTATTACTGCAGTTCCGAGGATTATTCTGTTAATCCCTGCGCTGATGAGGCCGTCTATTTTTTTAATATCCCTTATCCCTCCGCCAACCTCTATGTCAATAGATACGGCTTCCCTTATCTTTATGATTGCATCAAGATTTTTCTGGCTGCCTGTGAATGCGCCGTCAAGGTCCACAACATGAAGGAGTTTTGCCCCGCATTCCTCCCATCTCCTTGCCGTTGATGCAGGGTCATTTGAATATATTGTTACTGCATCTTCTTTCCCCTGAAGGAGCCTGACACACTGTCCGTTCTTTAAATCTATTGCAGGAATAACAAACATAGATTAATATAACATAATGTTTGACGGTCAATGGGTCAATGGGTTAATGGGTCAATGGGCTGAGAGGTTAAGAGGTAAGTTTGATTTAATTCTCAAATCTCCAAATCCTGTAGCGCTCTCATCCTGCGCGGCGCCGCTTTTTTTTATCTTAGTTTTATTTGTCATGTTTCCACAGAGCTCTTTTTCTTTTAATATCCCCGAAAGATTTGAATATGACCTTACCTGGACCGGCGTAAAGGCAGGCACAGCCGCGCTTGAGATAACAAGGACAGGCAATGAGATAAATATTGTCTCTACGGCGCAGTCGGCGAAATGGGTTTCTGTTTTTTATACTGTTAACGACAGGGCGGAAAGCATTCTCGCAAAAAAATCCTCCTTGATGTTTGTCGGAAAGCCTGTCAATTACAGGCTCAAGATAAGAGAAGGCCGGCATAGAAGAGACAGAGAGGTCATTTTCAACTCAGGCAATAAAGTTACATACATAGACCATATCAATAATGAGAGGCGTAATTTTGATGTGCCCTCTCTTATATTTGACCCGCTGTCGAGCTTCTATTATCTCAGGACGCTGAAGCTTGTTGTCGGAGAGCCTGTATATATAACCATGTTTGACAGCAAAAAAGTCTGGAATGTTGAGGTGCAGGTGCTTAGAAAGGAAAAGGTAACGCTTCCGACAGGAGCGGTAGATACAATCCTGATTAAGCCGTTAATGAAATCAGAAGGAATATTTTATAAGAAAGGCGCTATTTATATCTGGCTGACAGACGATGAGAAGCGGATACCCGTGAAGCTCAGGACAAAAGTTGCAGTAGGCTCCATCAATGCCGTATTGGTTGGAGGAAGATATTGATACCTGTCTCAATTGTAATCGTTACAAAAAATGAAGAGGCAAATATTGAAGCCGCTCTTGACAGCGTAAAGGACGCCGCTGAAATTGTTGTCATTGATTCTTTCAGTTCGGACAGAACTGTTGAAATCTGCAGGAAATACACAGATAAAGTATCCCGGAAAGAGTGGGAAGGATATGCAAGGCAAAAACAGGCGGCGGTTGACCTTGCCGCGTGCCAATGGGTTTTTATACTTGACGCCGACGAGAGGGTTACGCCTGAATTGAAGGCAGAGGTTATAAATGCGATAGAGGAAAACAGGTATGATGGTTTTTATGTGCCGAGAAAAAACTTTTTTATGGGCCAATGTATCAGGCACGGAGGGTGGCGGCCTGATTATACATTAAGGCTGTTCAAGAAAAAGGCAGGCAGAGTTGAAGACAGAGAAGTGCATGAAAAGGTAATTGTCAATGGGAGCGTGTCGTATCTTAAAACCCCGCTTGTCCATTACACGTATAATTCTGTTTCCGACTATTTAAAGCGGATGGACGTCTATTCCACGCTTGCCGCAAAGGAACTTACAAAGAATGGAGTCGTGCCTAATTTCATGGACTTTCTTCTGCGTCCGCTGGCTGCATTCATAAAGATGTTTTTTCTCAGGTTCGGTTTTATGGACGGGAGATACGGCTTGGCGCTTGCTGTGCTTTACAGCTATTATACCTTTCTGAAATATGCAAAGACATGGGAGTTAAAAGAAAAAAGGTGAAAGTTTTTCTTTTGAACTCTTAACTCCTGATTATGCAGTCCTACAGTCTGCGACAAGATTCAGTTCAGCAGGATGTATCTTATACGGCAGCCTCTTTCCTGAATGTGAGAGAATCCCGCGCTTTATTTCAACAACAGACGGATTTTTGCATCTGAATTTCTCAATCAGAAACTGAGCGGCAACTTCGGGCTTAATAATATTGCCGCAGGTAAAAATATCTACAGCCGCATACCCGTATTCCGGCCATGTGTGTATGGAAAGATGAGACTCCGCTATGACTACCATGCCGCTTATTCCAAAGGGACTGAATTCATGGAAGGATACATCAATGATGGTTGCCCTGGCCTTTTTTGCCGCTGAGACCATTGCATCCCTTACTTCGTCAAGGCTTTTGAGAATTTCGGGATCACAATCCTTAAGCTCTATTAATAAATGTTTACCTAAAGCATGCAACCCTCTACCTCCTCCATCGTAGATTTTAATCTAAAGAGCTTTACTGCTCTCTTAAGCTAAATAAATTACAGTAAAATTATACTCCTTGTCAAGATTTTTTTGAATACAAAAAATCTTTCTGAAAAAATTTTCTCAAAACGGTTGTCTTTCATCTTGAATAGCATTAAGATATATTAACTGCCGCGCTGCTGGTAGCACTGTTGTATTTGAGGAGAATATATGCTTGATGTAAAAGTTGTGAGAGAGAATACCTCAAGAGTTGAAGAGTCGCTCAGGAAGAGAAACTACGGCCTCTCCATCCTTGACAGGTTTCTGAAAATAGAAAACGAAAGGAGAGAACTCCTCAGGCTCATAGAGGAAAAGAGAGGGCGGAGGAATAAGATATCGGAGGAGATTGCAAAGTTAAAAAAAGGAAAGAAGGATGTGGTTTTAATCTTAGCAGAAGCAAAAGACATATCCGACTTCATAACGGAAAAAGAAGAACGTCTTAAGGTATTGGAAGAAGAAGCAAGACAGGAGCTTTTGATTATCCCTAACATTCCACACAAATCTGTCCCTGCTGGAAAAGACGAGACGGAAAATGTTGAGATAAGAAAATGGTCCGCCTCAGGCGGAGTTCCGAAAGAATTTGATTTCCCTCCGTTGAATCACTGGGACATTGCGGCGATGCATGACATCATAGACTTTGACAGGGCGTCAAAGATTGCAGGCGCAAGATTTTCCCTGATGAAAGGGATGGGCGCAAGGCTTGAAAGGGCGCTTATGAACTTCATGTTGGACCTGAACACATCTAAAGGATACAAGGAAATATTGCCGCCGATTCTTGTTAACCGCGAATCCATGACAGGCACAGGACAGCTTCCGAAATTTGAGATGGAACTGTTCAAAACAGCAGACCCTGAGTTCTATCTCATTCCGACCGCAGAGGTTCCTGTGACAAATATTCACAGGGATGAAATTTTGAACGAGGGTGATTTGCCGATTTACTACACTGCTTACACTCCATGCTTCAGGCGCGAGGCAGGGTCATACGGAAAAGACACAAGAGGATTGATAAGGCAGCACCAGTTCAATAAAGTTGAGATTGTAAAATTCGTGAAGCCGGAGGATTCATACAATGAACTTGAGAAACTTACCAATGATGCAGAGGACATCCTTCAAAGGCTCGGGTTGCCTTACAGAGTAATTGCCCTCTGCACAGGAGACCTCGGCTTTTCAGCGGCAAAGACCTATGACCTTGAGGTCTGGCTTCCGGGACAGCAGAGATACAGGGAGATTTCTTCATGCTCTAATTTTGAGGACTTTCAGGCAAGAAGGGCGAATATCAGATTCAAGCGTGAAGGAAAGAAAGGCACAGAGTTTGTGCACACACTCAACGGTTCTGCGCTTGCAATCGGAAGAACAGTCGTTGCTATCCTTGAGAATTACCAGCAAAAAGACGGAAGCGTTGTGATTCCAGAGGCGCTGAGGGAATATATGGGAGTTGAGGTGATAAGGTAGATTTATTCGAATTATTATCTAATTGCTCTCAAGGCCCAAGGAAGCATTAATTACCAGAAATGCACTTTAAATCCAGCCAACATAAAACAGAACATTAGATAAAGAAATATTTGGGATGTTATATTCCAAAAGGGTTTTGGGGGGCTAATTATTTTTTGTTCTTCCATTTGCGTGTATTCTGCAAATTATAGCAACTCTTTCTAAGTAATGCTAAGAGTTAAGAAATAAATCTGAGAGTTTTGGAGTCGACAAACGTTAAGCGTTTACCAGTTCTTGCTGGTTCTGGATAATGATTTTCGGATTTAGATTTTTGGAAGGAACGGGCAGTCCCTTCTCTTTTAATAGATTAATGTGTTCTCCCATTCCCCATTTTGCCTTATAAAGGCAGTCCTCGATAGAATGCCCTATGCCCGTGAAACCCTCTAAATCCGGAGAATAAAATCCAAAATAATCAGGCTCATCTGTGGCCTCAATCACCAATGAATATTCTAATTCAATCATTTTACACCCCCGATGCTTCTACTTCTTTATGCCTGCTGCTTTTAGTATAGCATAGCAAGTCCCTGTAGGAACCTCTTTTGAGCCGTGAAAATCCACCCTGACCAACTTATCCCATCCAGATTTCCCGTAATATCTTATTGACCCTTTTTCTTTAACGATTCTAAAACCATGCTCTCCTAACAGTCTCACCAACTCGCTGAATCTCACTTTCTTCCTTCCAGAATCCTTTCGGTCTGCTCTATTATCTCTGTCGCTGTTGCCCTGTCTTTAATAAATGTCCCCTTTTTTGCATCTACGCTAATCTTTGTTGACTTGGCTGTAATCCTTTCAAGCTCTATATAAATCTTCAATTCAGCAGTTGTTGCTGAAATCTCTACGCCGTTTTCTATTTTTTTCTTCCCCGACTCTTTTATCCCCATCTTTTTCAGAGCTCTATGCGCTGCATTTTCTACCTGCTCAATTGGGAAACTAATAGTCTTATATGCGACATTTGTTAATGTGTATGCGGCTCCGCCGCTTGCGCCTGCCAACAGGATGCTTGCACAGCCTGAAGATAAAAGCGCAATGCACAGAAGCAGACAAAATGGCGTTATCTTAGCCCGCATGGTATTTGTATTATTTCCTTCTTCAGCCAGAAATTTCAAGTGATAATTTAAGGGGAGCAATGCAAAGAACTGGAGGCGGCGAGCGGATTTGAACCGCTGCATAAAGGTTTTGCAGACCTCCCCCTTAGCCACTTGGGTACGCCGCCGATAACGTAATGCGTAATCCGTAATGCGTGACGAGTATTTTTTACTCACTACGCTTAACGCATTACGCATTACGGTCTTTTTATGGAGCGGGAAACGGGGCTCGAACCCGCGACCCCAACCTTGGCAAGGTTGTGCTCTACCACTGAGCTATTCCCGCATAAAAAGAAAAGTTAAGAATTATAAGTTTAAAGTTAAAAATTGGAAACTAAAAATTAAAGATTTAAAGAACTCTTAACTTGTAACTTCTAACTTCCAACTCTTAACTTCTAACTGATTCCTAATGTATACTATCAAGAATAATGAAAAAAGGACTTGTTTGTCAATATGCTGTATCCTGACCTTAAAGAGTTTAAGTCTCTATGCAGAAAGGGAAATCTCATCCCTGTCTATAGGGAAGTCCTCGCTGATTTTGACACTCCCGTCTCTGCATTTTTGAAGATTGGCAAAAGCCCTTCCTTCCTGCTTGAGAGTGTTGTCGGAGGAGAAAAATGGGCCAGATATTCCTTTCTCGGAACTAATCCGTCAAAGATTATAAAGGGGCAGGGGAAGAAGATAGAGATAAGAGAAAGAGGCAGGAAGCCGGTTGTATTTGAGGCAGAGGACCCTGTGGATGCGCTAAAAAAAGAGATAGCTCTTTACATGCCTGTCGCTGTCCCGGGGCTTCCGAGATTTTCAGGGGGGCTTGTCGGATATATGGGCTATGACATGGTCAGGTTCTTTGAGCGTGTCCCAGACAGCAAAAAACCCGGCATTGATATGCCTGATATGTTCTTTATGCTTGCTGACACAATGCTCATATTTGACAGCCTTAAGCAGAAGATAAAGATAGTCTCTAATGTCCATGTAGACGGAAAAAGCCCTGCAAAGGCGTATAAAGAGGCAGTGGAGAAGATAGAGGACATAGTAGAAAGGCTAAGAAAGTTTAAAGTTAAAAGTTTAAAGTTAAAAGTTAAAACAAAAAACACTAAGCAACAGAAATTCGCATCAAGTTTTAAGACGAAAGAGGCTTTTGAGGAGGCTGTGCTTAAGTCAAAAGAATATATTGCGGCCGGAGACATATTTCAGGTTGTGCTCTCGCAGAGATTTGAGCGCAAATCTGATGTTGAGCCTTTTGATGTTTACCGTGCGCTTCGTGTGATTAATCCTTCACCTTACATGTATTACATTGACACGGGAGACGCGGAGATTGTCGGCTCATCTCCAGAGATACTTGTGCGGCTTGAAGGAGAAAAAGTTGTCCTCAGGCCAATCGCAGGCACCAGGAAAAGGGGTGAAACAGAGGCAGAGGATAAGGCTCTGGAAGAGGAACTTAAAAAAGACCCGAAGGAGATGGCAGAGCATATAATGCTTGTGGACCTCGGAAGGAATGATGTCGGCAGGGTTTCCGAGAAAGGTTCTGTTAATGTGACAGAGTTGATGGGTGTTGAAAGATACAGCCATGTGATGCATATGGTTTCTAATGTTGAAGGAAAGCTGGAGAAAAATCTTGATGCCTTTGATGTGCTTCGGGCCTGTTTTCCGGCAGGCACTGTGAGCGGCGCTCCAAAGGTTCGGGCAATGGAGATTATAGATGAACTTGAGCCGATTAAAAGAGGGCCTTATGCCGGCTCTGTGGGATATTTCAGCTATTCAGGGAATATGGATACGTGCATTACGATAAGAACGCTTATAATAAAAGACGGGAAGGTTTATGTTCAGGCAGGCGCAGGGATAGTAGCTGATTCAGTGCCAGAGAGGGAATACACTGAAACAGTGAATAAGGCTATGGGGATGATGAAGGCGGTGGAGATGGCAGAGAAGGGGCTGGGTTAAGGTATGCTATTGATGATAGATAATTATGATTCCTTTACCTACAACCTCGTCCAGCATCTTGGAGAGCTTGGAGAGGATATAAAGGTGTTTAGGAATGACAGGGTTACGATAAAAGATATTGAAGAATTAAAACCTGAAAGGATTGTTATTTCTCCGGGGCCGTGCACTCCTAAAGAAGCAGGAGTTTCTGTTGATGTCATAAAACATTTTGCAGGCAAGATTCCTATTCTTGGCGTATGTCTTGGGCATCAGGCAATCGGCGCTGCATTCGGCGGAGACATAATAAGGGCGCCGAGGCTCATGCACGGCAAGACGTCTATGATATATCACGACGGAAAGACAATATATGAAGGGCTTCCGAATCCATTTGAGGCAACAAGATATCATTCGCTGATAATTAAAAAAGAGACCCTGCCTGACTGCCTTGAGATTACCGCATGGACTGAGCAGGATGAAATAATGGGAGTGAGGCATAAAGAGTTTATTGTTGAAGGCGTGCAGTTTCATCCTGAGTCAATACTTACAAAAGTCGGGAAAACACTTCTTAAAAACTTCCTGAAATTGCGAATATAAAATCCGGAGGAAAGATGGATATTAAGGCTTATGTTCTGAAAAAGGCGAAGGCAGCCAAAGAGGGCGCCAGGCTGCTTGCAAAGGCGTCTTCTAAAGAAAAGAACAATGCGCTTTTAAAGATGGCGGCTGCGCTTAAAAAACGCAAAGCAGAACTTATAAAAGAAAACAAAAAAGACATTGCCTTTGCAGAGAAGAAAGGGCTTTCAAAGGCGATGATAGACAGGCTGGCCCTGAATGACGAGCGCATAAATGAGATGGCGCAGGGATTGATTGAGGTTGCCGCGCTTCCAGACCCTGTTGGAGAAGTGATAAGGATGTGGGAGAGGCCCAATGGGATGGTTGTCGGAAAGATGCGCGTGCCTATCGGAGTTATCGGAATCATATATGAATCAAGGCCTAATGTAACGGCAGATGCATCAAGCCTATGCTTAAAGGCAGGAAATGCGGTCATTCTGCGCGGAGGCTCTGAGGCGATAAATTCAAACAAGGCGATTGTAAAGATATTGAGAGATGCCGCAAAGACAGCGGGGCTTGATGAAGACGCAATAACATTTATTGATATACCTGAAAGAGAAGCAGTGATGGAGATGCTTAAACTTGAGGGGATTATTGACCTCATAATCCCGCGGGGGGGCGAAGGGCTGATAAGAACAGTCACGGCAAATTCAAGAATCCCGGTGCTTAAACATTATAAGGGTGTGTGCCATATTTTTGTTGACAGGGCCGCTGACCTTAAAATGGCTGAGGATATATGCTTTAATGCAAAAGTCCAGAGGCCCGGCACTTGCAATGCAATGGAGACAATGCTTGTTGACAAGAAGGTTGCAAAGGCATTTCTCCCATCAATGATTAAGAGGTTCAAAGCGGCAAAGGTCAGCCTTAAGGGATGTCCTGAGACAAGAAAGATAGATAAATCCATCGCTGCCGTAAGAGAAGATGATTTCTATATGGAGTATCTGGACCTTATTCTGAATGTGAAGGTTGTCAAGGATATGGATGAAGCAATAGAGCACATCGCAAAATACAGCTCAGCGCATTCTGACGCTATTGTTACAGAGAATTATGAGAAGGCGATGCGCTTCCTGCGTGAGGTTGATTCATCCGCTGTTTTCGTTAATGCGTCAACGAGATTGAATGACGGGTATCAGTTCGGCCTCGGCGCTGAGATAGGAATATCAACTGACAAGATTCATGCAAGGGGGCCGATGGGGCTTGAAGAACTCACATGCACTAAGTTTATAGTGCTTGGGGACGGGCAGATTAGGGAGTAGGTGAAACTTTTAAAAATAGATTTCAATGAAATTCAGAAGGCAATGGAAGACGTGTCAAGGGATGCATTTGACTACTTTCTGGACCTTGAGACAGGAGAGATTAAAACAATCTCCGTTGATGCGCTTGAAGGCGCAAAGAGCAGTCTTTACAAAGGCGATGAACTTATTGATGAATCCTTACTTGAAGCGTATGACATGCCTGAGTGGATTGAAGATGAAGTGGAGTTTGCAATAAGAATATTCTCTGAAAAACAAAGATATGTCAGAATCCCGGAGCGCGGGTCGCAGGAGGTATATGCTCTCATGAAAAGGTTTACGGAGGGGATTGACGAACTTAAGCCGCACGATGAACTCTCAGCCGCTCTCAACAGCCCCAGCTCATTCAGCGAGTTCAAGAAGGCGCTTTCCAATTTTCCGGAGCACAGAAAGAAATGGTTTGCGCTGAATGCAGGCGCAATGAAAAAGACAATAGCAGAATGGCTTGAATCAATCGGCATAAAACCGGAACAGGCTTATCACTAACCGCAACCTTTGAATCACTTACAACAAATTCGTAACCTTTTTAATCTCTTTTAGCTTCTTCATAGCCTTTCCTGAATCAAGTGCCTCTGCCGCTATTTCCGCTCCGCTTCTGAAATCTTTAGCCTTTCCTGCAACAACAAGCGCAGCAGAGGAATTCATGAGGACCACATCGCGTTTGGGGCCATTTTCTCCGTTGAGGATGGAAATTGTTATGCGGGCATTAGCATCCTTGTCAGCTCCGACAAGGTCTGTGAGCTTGCCCCTTTTGACGCCAAAATCCTCAGGCGAAACAAAGAAGTTCTCAACTGCATTATTTGCGTATCTTGAAACCCGCGTCCCGTCAGTAATGGTTATTTCATCAAGCCCGTCTTCTCCGTGCACAACCATTGCATCATGCGCGCCGAGATTTCCGAGAACACTGGCCAGCGGCTCTGTAAGTTTGCCCGCAAACACGCCAAGCACCTGTCTCTTTGCGCCGGCAGGATTTGTCAGCGGGCCGAGTATATTAAATATCGTTCTTAACCCCATTTCTCTCCTCGGGCCTATTGCATATTTCATTGCAGGATGAAACAGCGGCGCAAACAGAAATCCGAATCCTGTCTCAAAGAGGCATTTTTCAACATTTTCCGGCGGAAGGTCTATCTTAACGCCGAGCGCCTCAAGGACATCCGCGCTTCCGGACTGGCTTGAGACCGAGCGGTTTCCGTGTTTTGCAACAGGCGCTCCGCACGCTGAAACGACTATTGCAGTTGTTGTTGAGATATTAAATGTATGCGCCATATCGCCGCCTGTGCCGCAGGTGTCAAGCACGCCTTCGGGAGCTTTAATCGTCGCTGCCTTTTCGCGCATTATGCGCGCTGCGCCCGTTATCTCATCAACTGTCTCGCCCTTGATGCGCAGGGCAGTGAGGAATGCGCCTATCTGGGCGTCTGTTGCCTTCCCCTCCATGATTTCTCTCATGCACTCCGCCATCTCAGCCTCGGAGAGGTTAATGCTGCTTACAATGATATTAATCGCCTCTTTTATCATGGTGCTTTAAAATCTCCTTCTCTTTTCTGTCATTCCGCACTTGATGCGGAATCCAGCATTTTGTATTCTCTATATTCCTGCTTCTTCTGTAAGTTCATTGTAATTTTGAGCAAGAGGGACATTTGACACCATTCCCTCTATTGAATCTTAAATCTTGAATCTTGAATCTTGAATCTTCCTTGACTGGCATCTCACCTGTCCGCCATGCCTCTATGCCAAGTCCAACTACATCTTTGGGATAGGCTGAGAGAAATTGAGTTATCTGTTGTATTTGCTTAAGTTTAGCCATTAAGGACACACCCACTGGGAAGTATTTGCTGCTACATGATACTTGCAGGATATATGAAGACACTCAGGCTCAGTTGGTAGTGGAGAACCAAAACACGATGAGGGACATCCTAAATCACAAGCACAATACCACCATATATAACTGGTATCCCCTCGAATGAACGTGCAAGTTGTGCAGTCAGAAAAATGTTGCCAGTAAGTTGCATAGTCATATACATAGAAGAAGGTTTGCGGTCCCCACTTCCCCGCATCCGTAACCCTCACATATTGTGTAGCAGAAGTTCCACATGCTGGACAAGTTGCCGTGATTGTGAGCGAACCGCAAGCTGTAGAACCAACGGTAAGCAATCCAGTTGAACTAATTGTCGCGCCTGAACCTGACACGCTCCATATAATATTACTCGGACAACCACTTGCAGTATATTGCGCTGTATTATTTCTTGTTATTATTTCAGAACCAGCGATGGTGAGAGGAACTGGGGGTTCGGGGCAGCCGACTAAACAGGGGTGGGGGTCTCTGAGTGATGATTTATGCTTCCACTTGCCATTTGGAGCATATTCAAGGTGAAGATGGGGGCCTGTCACTCCGCCTGTAGAGTCTGCTTCTCCTATTTTAGCGCCTTTTGTTATTGGCATCCCAATGCTGAGATGGTCTGTACTCTTCGTTACAAGATGGGCATAGAGTGTGGTCGAACCATCTACGTGTTTTATTACTACATATCTACCCCACCCCTTTCCCATTTGTCCGAGACGATTAATTCCTTGCTTAAAATCAAAACCAACCTCAATAATTGTCCCATCTGCAACTGTACGCACATTGGATCCATCCGCTGCTCTATAATCTGTACCATAGTGCTTTGGTTTTTCGATATTACTAAACGAAGAACGAACATTTAAATCAACTTCAAGAGGTGAATCCCAATCGGCTTGTTCGCATCCTGATTGACCATAAGCAAAACCAACAAATCCATGGACAAATGCTAGTAGGAGAATAAATAGGTACACAGTCAATTTATTGTAGTTCATGATTTATCCTCCCTTAATAAAAGGTACCAACAATTATAATGGCTTCATAGGTACCATCCAGATGGCGTAAGTCTGTAAAAGCCTCATCTGGTAATGTGGCACGGACAGTTTTGGTTATAGAATCAAATGTAGAAACGAAATCATCGCTGAAGTGGTCATAAATTTCCGGAGCATCGGGTGGTTCATGAATTTGGGCATATATACGAACCTCATGATTCTGAGGAAGTGATCCAATAAAAGAGTCGGGAACATTAAAAACTACCTCAAATGAGGTTGCAGGTTGGATTAGTCCTGAATTTATTCTGATTTCATAAGGAAGATGAGATACCCCTGGTATCTCTGCAAATTCAGCCTGTGTTTGAGGGGAAGATGTTAGTTGCACTTTGACGGTAGTATTAGAACTAAATGCTCCAGCAGGAAAGGTTACAGATGCATATCCATCAAGGGTTATTGTGCCACCTTGAGGAGAGATTGTCTGTGTTATAGAAGGTATCTTTGCTGCATTTATACTAAAAAAATCTGACAGCACCTTTTTAGAAGTCTCGCTATAAAATGCCGATACCCTGTAATGAAGCATTTTCTGGTAGGATTCACTTATTATAGTCTGTGTGGCAAAGTCTTTATCCCCTGCCTGTCTATCCCCATGTGTCCCGTCATCATAGAGTATTCCCAAATTGGCAACAAACCTATACTTCTCATCATACTGTATCAGATTGATACTGGAAGGAATTAAATTAGACTCTATTAAGGCAGAGATTGTAACAGTGGTTGGTTGGTTTAGATTAACATAATCAGGGTCAGCAGAGGTTAATATCTCTGGTATAGATGACCCCAATATAGTAACGGTAATATATGTCCCTGGCTCACCTCTTACCTCTACTGCAATTTTATTCTGTTCATCCAGTTTGATAGGCAGTTTAATCTCATCAATCTGCTTATCAAATTCCTCAGGTCCAAGCACCTGAACTCCGTTTATCTCTATTACAGCACTTGTAACCTTCCCTCTTTTGCTTTCTCCATTCTTAATAGATACGGCGAATGGGACTTGACCTTTATTTACAGAAAAACTCTTTACTATCTTCTGCGGCTTTCCTGTGCTGCGGGTATAAACCTCTGGACCAAAAACTGTAGTCGCGCTATAGGCAAGAGGAATGAAAGCCAAGGTAAAAAAAGTAAGTAAACCTGTTAATAAAATCTTCCTATTCATAAAACACCTCCGATGAGAAAATATAAATTTATAAAACAACTCGATTCCTCATTTGTTCATAATCATTTGTGAGAGTTACGAGGAGGCAAATCCATTACCTTAAACTCTCCATTCATACGTTTTACTCTGAATTCAAAATCCGGCTTATTGTCCGGTTTAAAAGTCACTTCCAATTCCCCGGATTTTAACTGCATAGACGATTTAATATCTATAAAATCTGGATATTCGGATATAAGGCATTTCCCTCCATTCTTTATGCAATATCGCTCAAATAATTTCGGCTTATCATTTGGATTTATATCAGGATTTAATTTAATTAAAAGGTCATAAGACCCGCCATAGTAATAGACAGCCCTTTTATAATCTTCTTGAGATAATGCTGATATATATTCAAAAAGTATCCGTCTTGGTTCACCATCAATTGTTTCCCCCTGTGTCATAGAAATTGCAGTTTGGATAAAATCTTTCGCATTATAATTATACGAATCGCAAAACGTGTATCCCACGCCATTATTATAGCTACAAAAAGTTATATCTCCTTCGGTTCCGGAAATGCCACCATCAGGACCAGTTGTCTGTCCCGTCGCTACCGTTCCATCTTTATCAATGAAATTAACTTTATAAATACGCCCTTCAACATCAACACGATAAAACTCTACCGCCTCGGTATTGCAGCTTCGGTATTGATAAATCATGATAAGTTGTTCGTATGTCTGTGGCATGACAAAAAGATTAAGACCGCTATGTAGAGTATTTTCTACAAACTCGTAGTCTTTACCTAAATCTATTTTTGATACGATTTTATTGTCTTTTGTGCTTATAAGTTGGTAGTTGCCGGTATATTGCTTGTCACCCTCTTCGCCTCCACAATAAGACCCTTCCAGAATCTCTACTTTTTCATCTTCAGCAAATAGGAATACTTTTATTCCCTCTCTATTTTTGAAGATATTTATTTGTGACCGTCTTAGATTTTTTAATTTCAAAATCTCTTTGGAGACTTTCCCCTGTTTATTTGCTTTCAAAGTCCCAGCATATGATAGAAGGGGGAAACAGGTTAAAAAGACAAACAAACATACCGCAACAGTCTTACTTCTATTCATTTAGCACCTCCTTCCATCTTTGGGTTTATAAAATCAATCAATTTCATAGCCCATTTTATCACAACTCTTGACATATTTCTATTTTTAATGTTATTAATTGTAGGCTTTTTGCCGGTAACTTCCTTTTGAGGAGAAAGATTAAATGGCTCTTGCAACATTCAAAGGCGGCATACATCCGCCTGACAAAAAAGACATTGCAAAAGGCAGTGCCATCAAAGAAGCAAAGTCCCCGCAGAGAGTCGTCATTCCTTTAAGCCAGCACATCGGAGCGCCTTGCAAACCCATAGTCAGCATCGGAAAGGAAGTCAAAAAAGGCGAGGTCATTGGAGAACCCGGAGGTTTTGTATCAGCGCCTGTCCATTCATCCGTGTCAGGGAAGGTGATTGCAATAGCGGAGTTTCCGAATGCAATGGGCAGGATGGTAAATTCCGTAGTGATAGAGAATGATGGGAAAGAAGAATGGACTTCTCTTAAAGATAATCCAGATTACATCAAACTGTCTGCCGATGAACTGAAGGAAAAAGTAAAGGCTGCCGGAATTGTCGGCATGGGCGGCGCAGCTTTTCCGACGCTTGTTAAGCTCTCTCCTCCAAAAGAAAAGCCGATTGATACAATAATTATTAACGGCACTGAGTGCGAGCCGTATCTTACCGCAGATTACAGGCTGATGTTGGAAAAATCCAGCGATATAGTTGAAGGGTTGAAGATACTCATGCGCATCCTCGGAGTGAATAAAGGATTTATCGGGATTGAGAACAACAAGCCCGATGCGATTGAAGCAATGAAACAGGCTGTAAATAAATCCCCCCTCCCCACCTTTACTAAAGGGGGGCAAGGGGGGATTATTGAAGTCTGCGGACTTGAGGTTAAGTATCCGCAGGGCGCTGAAAAGATGCTTATAAGCGCTCTAACCGGAAGAAAAGTTCCTCCGAGAGGGCTTCCGATGGATGTCAGGGTTGTGGTGCAGAATGTAGGTACTGCGCTTGCCGTGTATGAGGCAGCGAGATACGGCAAGCCTTTGATAGAAAGAGTCGTTACTGTAACGGGAGAGGGCATAAAGAATCCTGCGAATTTAATGGTAAAGATAGGCACGCTTATCTCTGATATTGTTGATGAGTGCGGCGGCTTTAAAAACAGCGCAGGCAAGGTGGTGTCAGGCGGCCCGATGATGGGCTTTGCCCTTTCAACGCTTGATGTTCCTGTGACAAAAGGGACTTCAGGAATACTTGTTATCCCGGAGGAAGGCGTTGTACACACTGAGGAATATGGGCCGTGCATAAGGTGCGGAAGGTGCATTGATATATGCCCTATGGGCCTTATGCCGTCAATGCTGAGCATACTTTCCGAGAAGGGACATTACGAGGATGCAAAGGAATACAACCTTTTTGACTGTTTTGAATGCGGCTCATGCGCATTTGTATGCCCTTCAAAAAGGCCGATAGTCCAGCTTGTAAGACTGGCAAAGTCGCAGACGAAACCATGAAACAAATTCAACATTCAATATTCAATATTTTGAACCTGTATTTAATTGAATCTTCAATCTTGAATCTTGAATTTTTTGCTTGGAGGTTAGATGGCTGATGTAAAAAAAGAACACGAACTTATAGTTACAGTAAGCCCTCATGTCAGGGATGAAGAGACCACGAGCAGGATAATGTGGAGCGTTAGCATATCGCTGCTGCCTGCCG